>Ga0209714_1000043_pt1 | contig 79772 bp, 130 predicted proteins | sample COGITO_mtgs_1104_5_FD_185517 | JGI IMG/M metagenome (GOLD analysis project Ga0209714, IMG submission 185517) | Pelagic marine microbial communities from North Sea - COGITO_mtgs_110414 (SPAdes) (version 2) | ecosystem: Environmental > Aquatic > Marine > Epipelagic ...
ACTCAGAAAACTCGTATCCATCTTCGGGGTCAGCTTCAAGCGCTATTTGTTCTCCTACGGTAGCTGTAGATTCACTTGCGGTTTCAGTTCCGTTATCACCATTAACTGTTATGTCATACTCTATCGCAGTGTAAACTGCAGTAACGGTTACATCGTCAGCAGGCATATCAAATGTTGTTTCTTTGTCGTCCTTGTTTGCAAAAGTAACGCCACTAGTCGTCGTCGTCCACTCAGAAAACTCGTATCCATCTTCGGGGTCAGCTTCAAGCGCTATTTGTTCTCCTACGGTAGCTGTAGATTCACTTGCGGTTTCAGTTCCGTTATCACCATTAACTGTTATGTCATACTCTATCGCGGTGTAAACTGCAGTAACGGTTACATTTCTAGGCGGCATAACAAAAGAACCTTGATTAACCTCAATAGGCGCTACATCAAACTCCCATCCATCAAAAGAATATCCAATTTTTTGATCCTCAAGTAGTGATATGCTGTCCCCCATTCTAAAAGGCCCGCCGTTAGTAACCGATCCAGAATTTACCGTAACACTGTATTCTGCCAATTTATAAGTCGCCTTAATTTTTACATCTTCTGCAGGCATTGTAAATTGACCATTTTCTACAATCGCCGCTCCTTCTAGAACTTCCCATTTGTCAAAATCATAACCAGTTTTAGGAAATGCCCCCAACCGAACTTGATCATTAACATGGTATTCATCTCCACTCCCAGTCTCGTTTCCATTACCGTCATTTTCTATTATGACCTTATAATTAATGGGTAAATAATTAGCCGTAATTTGCAAATTTCTAGAAGGCATAACAAAAGAATCGTTGGTTACCACTAATTCATCAAAATCACTAGTCCATCCATCAAAATTATAACCAGGATTTGCCGACTGACTCAATAATACTTCTTGGTTAAAAGCATAAATTCCTCCTCCAGACTGCTGTCCATTTTCACCAACAATAATAACTTCATAAGGAATTAAGCTGTATTTACCTATTACCTCAACATCTTCAGCAGGCATGGTGAATTTGTTTTCTTTTATAGTCACATCGCCTTTAATTACCTCCCATGAATCAAACTGATGCCCTTCCTTATTTAAAGGTTTTAGCTCAACTATTCTTCCGTCTATATGCTCAAAGTTTCTCATGGCAGCTCTTCACTAAACTCATCATATATAGCAAGGTTGTACTTCTCAAGAAATCTATTATAATAAGATTTATATGACAAATTTACAGTCATCCTTCCGCCTGTTGAGGAGGCCATGGTTTCACTCATTAGCCTTGCTGATTTTACTATGTATTTTTGTATCAATCTACCAAAGCAATCGTTTATAGTCACAGATATATCTTTGACGTGAGGGTTCCTTAAATATTTCCTCATGCTTTGGTATTGGTACTCGTCTATATCTAAATTAAACGAAGTTGTACTCATGGTTGGCCAAATTACATCTACTTGCGCCGGAACAGAAGACCCAACCGTATATATTGGGGAAAGAGGAACCTCTATTGAGTGTGAGAAAGATGTGACTCTATCCGTGGAAGAGCCATCGCACTCTATTATTATTGAACCCTGATTCGTTAGCCTTATTTCTGGAAAACTGTTTTCCCCAGATGCGTTATAACCTCCACCACTAGAGTCTTCGGTTGAAATTCTAAAACCTTCATTTTCTTGTAAAAACACACCTCCCCCGTCGTCCTGCTTCACGTAATCCGGCGAACCTCCAACGTCTCCAAAAACGGTAATAGATGTAGAAGTTGTCGGTAGCTGACCTACAGAGCAGGATATTGTGTGATTATTAATATAGCCATCGCTGAAACCAAAATACTTATTCCCATGATGTATGCTTCCATTAAATGGTCTATCCCCAGTGTATTGAATAAAAAAGTCCTCACTAACTAGTATTGAATCTATAGAAAAAGAACCCTCCAGCGGGGAGTTTAATATAGCCATGCTTTCAGGAACCTTCCTGCCATCTATCTGCCTTGCGCAATCAAGAGTCTGTTCTCCAATTATATTAAATCCATTTTCATCTAATATAAAAGACCCATCTGGCTGAGTAAAATTATCCAACCCTTGCTTGTAAAAATTACTGTTTACGTGACCCCATCCTAGGATGTTTATTGGCTTCTCGCTTATAGAGTAAGATCCGTCAACGCTTTGCACTCCGTGAACTTGAGTTCCATCAATAAAGAATTTCTGTTCATAACCTAATACAGCTTGCTTCATTAGTTAAGCTCTCCTCCAATTCTTTTTTCTTGCCTGATCACATCCAGCACTGCTGTTTTTATTTTTAAAGATAAATTCTGCTCCTCCTCGTATGAACCACCAGAACTATCCGAAGAAACCTTTTCTTGTCCCGATTGATCTATGGTGACATTTACATTTATATTATTCGTTACGTCGCTGGTTTTGCCTTGCGTCTCTGCTTGAGGGCTTTGTGTTTTGGGGGCAGCTATACTGTTCAGCATTTCTGCTGGATTTTGCTGCTGTATTCTGTTTGTTGATCTTGGTTTTGCGGGTGGCGCTACTGTTGCCGGTGAAGAGTTGCCAACCACACCTCCTTCATAATAACCTCGCTCCCCTTTTTTGAATCCTTCTGGGTTCTGTAGGGCAAATTTCATCATTGATGGATTTTCCCTAAGAAGCTTATCTGTAGAATTTTTCTTGATTATAAAATCTCCTTCTGTCAAACCTACTGGTCCGACTTGATCTATTCCTGGCGCCCCCTGAACTGTTGGCAGGTTACCCGTTTTGTTCATTGTGTTTAAGTTTTCATAACCAATTCTCTTTGCTGTTTTTTCGGGTATAAAACCTTCCCCCGCCGTCAACATTGCTGGCACGGAACCTCCTGAAGCTTTTTTTACAACTTTTTTGCCTAAAATTTTCTCTCTCGCTGCGTCTTCGTTGAAGGCGGGAAACCTATGCGAGGGGTATTGTTCGGGGCCTTGCATTTTGCCGTTTGAAACCCTAGCTTTGTCCCATGTAAAACCACCCTCCTTTGTTCTCGCCGGAAAATACGAGCTTTCTCCGACAACAAGAGGTTTGTTATTTTTCATGCTATTCTTTACATCCCTGTAATTAACATTCAGCTTAGGGTCTTGTGCTCTTGCGGCCCTATAAGCTTTTGCGCTATCTGTGGGAGCGTACCTTCCGTATGTATTTTCAAGCCCTGTAACGGCCCCCTGTATAAATGGAGCGGCAATCGCTGTAACCCCAGCAATAGCCATGCTCTGCACAGCTCCTACTACTGTAGCCAAAGTCGCTTTTCTTTTTTCAAATTTTTCATTTTTCTTCTGTACGTCGTAAGCGGCTTTCTCTAAGAGAAAGTCCTTATACTGCTGCATAGCCGGATCTCTTGACAAAAATTTAGAGCTTAATCTAGGGTCACCCCTTTTTATGTTTACATCAGACCTTAAATCAAGGTTCTTGAATTTATTTTCGTCAAAGGTTGGAGGAGAATCAGTTTTTCCATCCAACGAATCAGCTACGGCACGGGAAACCTCATTCATTACTACTAAATTAGCTATACCCTCCATGCCGGATTGGAATCTACTTTTTTCTTTTTTCTCTTTTGTCCCGCTGTCTTCTTGCTTTTGAGCTCCCTTGCTGCCCGTTCCATCCCTGAAGTGTTGAATCATTCCGCCTGCTTGCTTTAATTGAGATACTTTGTCTTTAGGTACGACATACTCTCCTGCCGTTAACATCGCAGGAACTTTATCTACGCCTGCTGGGCCGTCTACAAATCCGCCTTTCGCGAAGTGTTGTATTTTGCCGCCTGAATGCTTGTTGAGTAGAGCCACCACATCCATTTGCCCATCACGAGTTAATTTTGCTGGCGGTTCGTTCGATACATTTAATCTTCCGGCTAAATTCTCTACTACCGCCGAAAGCGACGCTAATTTTTTGGTTGCTGTATCGTATTCTGAGTCTAAACTAGCCAAAGTTTGGTCTGATTCTTTGAGTTGTTTTGAGAATTTATCAAATTCTTGGTTTGTTTTTTCTAGCTCACTCTGTAACCTTTTTTGTTCTTTGGACTCGGCCCTAGTTTCAGGCTCACCCATTTCGGATATTTTAGTTTTAATTTTTTCTGCCTTTTTCTCTTCTGCATACTTGTTAGAGATCAAGTCTTTCCGCTGCTTTTCTATTTCTTCTCTCTTTACCTCGTATTTATTTTGGGGGCCTTTTAGAAAATGATCAAACGAACTTTCCGACCCTCTTTGAGTTCTAGCAGTACTTAAAAGTGGCTGATCATCCTTGAAGGCTTGCATTTTATCCTGGGCTTCAAACAAGTCTTTGGGCCTTACTGGCCCTTGAATCATTGATGCTTTAGTCGCTTCTGTTGCTGCGGTTGCAAGTTGGTTTAGAGGGGTAATTGTTTTATATAAATTTTCTATAAACGAGGATACTTCCAAGTCCATCTTGTTTGATGTCTCCAAATCGGTCTGTATTTTAGCGGCATTCTCTTGGACATTTGTAAACGTATCTGGCGTCTTTCCTGCATTGGGTGCGATAAAATCGTCAACCTGCTCATCTGGAGATCGGCTTAATTGTATTTTATTTCTTAATGCTTCTGATGCACTTCTTACTGCTGATGTTAAATCTTTATTCGAAGATATTATTCCCTCGTTTATTCCAACCAGGTGGGCGGTCTCTTTGGCTATTTTAATCGCGTCAGACTCTCCACTCTCTCCAGTAAATGCAAATGTTAAATTCTTGATTATTTTATCTACATTGTTTTGCATTAGTCGATCAAGCAATTCGTTAGCTAACCCAAGACCAAAGTCAGCCCATGCCTCAGATGCGCTCTTAGCTCCTGAACCAATATCCTTAAACATCTGAGTTAGGCCGCTTCTTGCGTTGTCTATTCCTATATTAACTAAATCCGCACCAAGATTCTCAGCCTCAACATTCATTTCGGCCATTCTTGCCCTAAACCTATCTATCGCCCTACTTCCATTTCCAAGCAGTTTGTTGGTTTGCTCAAGAGAGTTTGCGTAAGCAAGCATATTGTCAGCATTAGGCTCAACCGTAGCTTTCATACCCGCAGTTCTTGTTCCCAATATTGAATTAGCTTTTTCTATTCCAATATCCGCAGTGGTAGTCATGCGTAAAGTCTTATCGCTAACCCCAGCTTTTGTTACAGCATTCTGCAACTCGGTCAGCTTATTCGAGGCTTCTTGTAATTCGTTGGCTTCTTGTATTAATTTTACTTGCTTTGTTTTCCCGGTCAATAATAAAGCATTTTCTGCTGCCGTTAAAGCTTCCAGCCTAGAAGAATGAAGCGTCGCATTGAGCTGTTCCTCAACAAGCTGTCTCAGTTCTCCAGTCTTTGATAATTGAAGATTCTTTTCGGCCGCCAATAAATTACTAGTTTGTAAATCAGACATCTCTTTTGCGAGCTGGCGTTTAACTAATTCCGACCTCTTAGACTGATCGCTCAAGTATTCCAATCTAAAATTAGATTCCTGTAGAGCTAATTTTGCATTTTCTGTTTCACTCTTAAGTTTTGCCTCTAAAATTATCAATGAATTTTCTAATCCTTTAAGCGAACCAGTTTGAGCTTCGAGCATCCTAAGGGAATGTACTGCGGATATTGCGTCTGTTCGGTTCTTCTCTACTTGCTTTTGGAAACCTAACTCCATGGCTTCTGAGCTTTTAGCCAATATGGAAACATCTTTTTTATAAAAATCATTCAGCACCGCAAGGGTTGCAGCTTCGCCTTTTACGGACTCTAATACGTCTTTTTCTTCGCGGCCTCTTGCTTGTAATATTTTATATAATTTAGCTGCGCCTGCTACTGTTTTTTCTTTTATGAATTTATGTTCTTCTTCTAGCTTTAGTAATTGTTGTGCTTCTTTATTGCCTGTATTTAAATATTCTAATTGTCTTTCTCTATCTAATAAGCCGGATTTTAATAGATTTAAATGCTCATCGGTTATTGTGACTAGTTTCTTTTCGTGCAAAGCCAGTAAGAGGGCAGAAGCAGTCGAACTATCTGTAGCTTTTCCAAATTTATTAAGCAATGAGGAGATGACTTCTAATGATGATGTTGCGTTTTTAGTTTCTGCGGATGTTTGCTCGAATGCTTCGGTCACTTTTGCCATTACTTCTGGATTCAGATTCATGCTCTTGCCGATTCCCGCAAAGTCTGCAGCGCTTACTCCTTTTTCGATATTCTCCTTGAGGGCTTGTACTGCGCCTGCCGCTGCTTGTCCATCTTTTTTAAATTGTTGAGCTAATTGATCAGTATTAAAATATGTATCTCTTAATTTATTCAAAGATTCAATAGTTTTCATCTCAACACCTTGCTTGTCTGAACTGAATTTAGCCTCCATCGCATTTCTTTTTCTTGCGAAGTCGGAAGAGATTGCGGCCTGTTTACCTATCGCACCGTATTCAAGCAGTAAACTTTGTTGGGATGAATTTAATTTATTTTGATGGGCTAACGACGCAAGAGATAACTTGGTTAAGTGAGCTTCGTTTTTTCTAAATTGTTCGATATTAAATATGATATTTTTATATGCAGTTACATATTCTTTTTTTAGTTGAGCTTCTTGTTGTCTATCTGATTCTCCTTCTAGGTTTTTCTTGAGCTTGTTTAGCTGAATAACCATTTGCTTCATTCCAGCGTTTACTGCTTTTGTCTCTCTAGGGTCTAAGCCAGATGTATTATCAATTGATTCATCTATGTTTTTAATAAAAGAATTTATTTGAGAAGCCATCATTTCTGCATCAAAATCTTCTGTACCCTGCAGGTTTTTTGCTAACCTATCGGTTAGTTTGGTCACATCACTCATACTTCTAAAACTTACAGTGGATGATTCTCTTTCAAGGGCGGCTATATTTTTGTTCAATATAGATAGTCTATCTTTAACATCCATATCGTCGCCACCTGCAGCTGCAGAAGAAAAGCCCATTCCTATCTGAGATCCTCTAACTTTTGACGCTCCTTGGAGCAGCTTGATGTCGTCACTATCCGGATTAAACTTGTCAAGCTTCTTGTCTATCAAGTCTCCAAAACTTTTGGACCCACTAAGAAATGCTGCCTGGTTCTTTTGCGCCTTTATTACTCTTTCTATTACTTTTACGTAGTCTTCGTTGCTGTTTGTGCCTTTCGACAGTTCTTCGATAAATCTTTTTGATACTTTTGTTCCTACTAGATTTTCGTCCAAAAGACCAGATAAAGCGTCCTGAGCTTTTATATCTATGTCTAGCCCCTTCAGTTTTAATTGCTGAAGTTCCAGCTCCTGCTTCTGAGTTCTTCTTGACCCTAAAATTTCAAGATCTGTAACTTTTTCTCTATTTTCTGTTTGGCTATTTAACGACTCAAGAGCTCCTTGCAATTTCTCAGTACTTTCTCCTAATTTTTCTAGTTTCTTTGCGGCTCTTTCTCCTTGGCTCGAGAGAAGATCCATAACCCCAGAGCCCTTTTCTAGGCCGAACATCTCACCTATATTAAACATCTTGAATGCTTCATTTACTACGGTGAAGCCAGTATACAGTTGACCAATAACTGGCAAGAATCGTCCGAACATTTTTCCTACCCCTGAAAGGTTTCTCATCAAGCCCCCCATTCTGCCGACTCCACTGCCCCTGGATCCTGCATCCGATGCTGCTGCAGCACTTCTTCTGGCGGCTCTAGCCTCTGGGTTAAACGCCTGACCAATCGAGAAGGACTCATTCCTTTTCACTCCAGCCATATTCATGCCTTCAGAAACTAGTTCTTTTTGCTGAATATAAGAAGCTGTCACATTGCTTATCGCCAACATTCCCTGTGCAAAGGTTTTGGTTAGTCCAGATGCGCCTTCAGCCAGCGTTTCAAATTGACCATTAACTAAACTAATCGCCGACTGAAGATAAAACAAACGCTGAAGCCCACCTCCGTCATCCTCTGATTCCTCAGCAGATTTTGCGGATTCATCCAAAGCTATCCTGAAATCTTGACTAGCCTTAGTTGCTTCTTTTAGAGATTTAAGATCTGTACCTCTTGCGGTAAGCATCTTTTTTATCATTGCGTTTTCGGACTTGATTAATTGTGCCTTCTGAGCTTCGGGCTCACTGGATGATAAGTTTTTTACTGCTTTTGATTTTTGCGACTTTTCTTCTGTAGATTTTAATAGCGCTTCTCCTGATGACTTAGCCTTTTTTAGTTCGCCCAACCTTGTTTGGTCGCCTTTGGAAAGCTTACCTGTTTTTTCTGTTATGGAATTTATTTGCGCCTCTGTTCTTTCCAGTTTTTCATTTAATAAATCCTTGATTCCCTCAAAGTCTTTGGAAATATCAAAGCTAGCTATCTCGGCTAATGTCTCTTTGCCTTCCTTACCAAACTGGCTGGCTATTTTTGAAAACTCACTAAAGCTATCGGTGAAAGCCTTAGACATTTCAGACAATTCATTTTTAGCATTATTTAAAATTGCGTCTGGAATTTGTGGGCTAGCAAAGTTTGGAACCATACCCTTGCTCGCTCCATGCTTCTTTGGGTCTATACCCATAGTCTTGGCGCGCCTTATTCCCTGCTGTACTCCGGCCGGCTCATCTCTAGTATTAGTTACCGCAAGCCCCATCGGGTTTTGAGCACTTTTTAATTGAGAGCTTTTCTCTACCCTAATTCTGGCCTGAGGAACTCCTGCTGCTCGCTCTCTTGATATCGCCGCACTTAATGGATCTGCAAAATTAGGAACAAGACCCTCTGCGTTACCACTGCCTCGTCCAGCATGCTGTCCAGAAAATTTATACAATTGGCCCATTAAGTTTTTATTACCTAAAGCCTTAATTGCTGCAATATTCTCAGGAGCATCGTCTATTAAATTGTATCGCCCTCCATTCTTCTTCTGCATGTTTTGAAGGATTGTGGCTTTTTTTTGCGCGGAAGTCTGGCCGTTCTGGATGCTTCCAGTTGTTATGATTCTGCCAGAATTTATACCCCAAGACTTCAGTTTCTTGCTAATAAAAGGTTTTGATTCTCCAGCTCTTGCGGTGAGAATATCAAGGGTTCTACCTTTTAATGATTTAGCTAGATCAGTTGGCTCCGCAAGCGCGGCCGATTCTGCATTAAACAAATCAGCGGAAGTCACGCTACTAGGATAGGTAGCTAAAGTCTCGTCAAAGTCATAAAAAGTTTTTGCAAAATTAGGCACAAAACCTCTTGCCGCGCTTAAATCCTTGTTGCCGTAATATTCTCCCTCTCCTGCCTGTTTTTTGTATTTCTTGAGGATTTTTGTTTTGTCGATTGATTTTAAATTCTCGTAACCGGGAAGTTGAAGCTTCTCTCTTGTTTGAGCTACTGCGTTGATTGCGTTTTTTATATCCTCATCGCTTGGCTGAGTTTCTGGGGTTTTTCCTATTGGGATATCTAGATGCCTACTTATTTGAGCTGAGGTGATGTTGGCGGGAGATGGTGGCTTGTTAAATTTTATTCCCTTGTTCGATGGGTCGGCCAATGTGTCCTGTATTTTTTGGCTGCGAGTTCTTGGGTCTGCGAAGTTTGGTATTAATCCGCCCGAAACATTTGCCGATGTAAGATTTTCTAATTCTTTAACTTTTATTCCTGTTTTTGTTCTTTTGTCTATTGCTCCTAGATCTACATCATCTACAACATAATTAAAAGATATTATTTTTTTATCTAACTGTTTTTTTAATTGTAGTTTTTCGTTTTCTTCCTTTGTGGGTTTTTTTTTGTCTTTGGGTTTGAATTCTGACAATTCATCATATGTGTAACCATGATTAGCCATTATGGATTCATTTATTGCTTTTCTTGCTTTTGGCTTTAACCCCCTAGGTTTCATAAGGTCTTTAATAGTAATTTTGGCAGGCTTGCTACTGTCCGACCCATTGTTCACTATATCGGGAAATTCATCACCCGGTAGATCCACTTGATCTTTTGAAAGTAGGCGCGCTAGTAATCCTTCACTGTGTACTTCCCTTATAATCTTATCCCTCATTAATGGTATTTTATGCCCTGCTCCCGCATGAGCATCGCCATAAGTTGCTGCATCTTCTAAACCTATATCTTCCGCAGTCTTTTTGGGAACCCGAAGAAGCCTACCTCTCTCTCTAGAAAAGTCCATGGCGTCTGGGTTTGTCTCAAACTTGACACCACCAAGATCCGATAATATTTCTTCAAATATTCTCCCCCTTTTTTGACTATTGCCTAGAAGCTTAGCTTTATCTGCGGCCCCGCCCGGAAGACCTAATAATAGTTCCTGAAAGTCTGCAAAATCTGTGGGACTTAACTGCTTTTCTGCAGCGTTTCTTGATGTTGATTTTTTATTACTCGTAACAAGCTGCTCAACGATTGTTTCAAGTCTGTTTGTTTTCTTGGCCAGATCAGCTCTGTTTTTATATTTTCCAGCTCTTAAGTTTTTCAAAATGTCTGGATAAGAAGTTTGCCCTTTCCTTGTAGTTGTTGCTGTTTTTTGATCTTTTATTTCTTGTATTTCTTGTTCGCTCAAATCTCTTTTTACGTTTTTCTGACCTAATGAAACACCTAAGTTGCTCACACCGTAAGCTTTATTAATTTCCTCAGTAGTATTAAAAATTTTACCTTTGTTTCTTTTGTAACGATCTTCCCAGGATTCTTTAGCAAAATTAGGAACCAAACCTTCAGACATCCTATGGGCCAGCAAAGCTTGATGAGTCTGCCCAGAACTAGCATCCTTACCTATTAAGCCTTTTTTGGTTAATAGATTTGCGCCCTTTTTAAATTTTTCATTTCTAGCTTCGTTAATCATTTCCTGGGTAGCCCCTTGGCTTTCTGCAAAACGCATCAATCCGTCATCGCTATAAAGACGCAAGCTTTTTAACAGTACATTTGGAAGCTTCCATTCTCCAGATTTAACTTCGATTGGATTCATACCTAACCCAACCAAATCAACAGGAAAAGTTGGATCGCCCGACCTTCCTCCAGTATTAAAATATTTCCCACCCTCGTCTTCTAGTACATCCGCTTCAGCTTGATCGGCCGTTTTTTTGCCCCTTTTGGGTAGTTTCTTTAACTTGAACTTACGCTCTATGCTTTGGACTCCACCCTCGTCCTGCAGGTACCTTATAACCTCTTTGACTTTTTTGGAATGGCTTCCCCCTGTATTTGACAAAAGTTGCTTTGTTGTAGCCTCCACGCTGATTGGCTGGCCGGTTGCTTCTAGCTCTGCATAGCTTTTAGCCAAATTTCTAGGGCCTTTAACTTTTCCAGGATTAGCGCTCAACTGAGTCAACGAAGGATCGAGCATTAATTTACCACCATTCATTGTTGCAAAATTGGGAACAAATCCGCCGCTAGCATATGGATCAAATCCGTGCTGACCAGCAAAAGCATCTTTGTATCCCTTTCCCGCCCTGCTCTCTTTTGGGGGCATGATTGCAGGCTGACTCATTCCAGGGAATTGCTTAACCTTTTCGGCTTTATTGTAAACAACAGTGCCGACCCCTTTTACGTTCATTGAGTCTATAGCTCCTGCGGCATAACCGCCCTGAGCGGCCCCTTGTCTTTCTTTCTTCTTAGAGGATTCGGGTATCATTCCTGATGCCGCAACTGGAACCATTCCAGATGCTTCATTTTTTGAAAAATCAGGATTAATTCCAGCCCTAACCAATGGCTTGGCTAGCCTCGCAGCAAGATTAACCTGCTCGCTCATTGCGCTGTTTTGTTTTTCTATTATTCCTAATATAAACATTTCTTGAGCTTTTCTGTCGTCTTCTAGATTGCTTAGCCCTTCTTGTAGTTTTACATTTTCACCAAGAGCCTTAAGTATAGATTCCTCCATTGCCCTTATTTTATCTTTCTCATTGACTATGCCCAGAACATCCTTTAACGAGGTTCTAGCAAACTTAGCAATATTAACAAAGAGTTTTATAAAGATGGCCCCAAAAGCTATAGCTGCAGGCCCAGTTATTACATTACCTATGCCTTTAACTAATCCCTTCGCAAAAGTGCTACCCTCGTCTTCTCCTCCTCCTAGCGTGTTTTTTATGCCATCAATTCCGTCTTTTATAGACGACAAAAAGAAATCAATATCGGGAGCCAAACCAATTGTCCCAAGTATCTCCGCAAGCTCCTGGATAGATGTGGTTGTTTGTGATGCCATTGCTGACATCGTTTTGTTTAGCATTTCATTCTTTTGCGCTGCATCGCCAGCTGCATTTCCTGCTATTTCAGTAGCCTGGGCTTGAATGCTTTGCTCCTTACCTAAGTCCCTTAACGCTGCTCTAAAAACATTGGCTTGAAATATTCCTGCTGAAAATTGAACAATATTGGATTGTTGCGACTGGCTTAAGTTATCGAACGATTTAGCCATGTTTATCATAATCTTATCTGCAGGCAATATGGATCCAGATAAATTCTTAACAGCGATACCTATTTCTTCTAGTTGTCTTATTGATTCAGGCCTCTGTATTCTTGTGAAAATTGTTTTTAATCCATTACCAATAACGGCTCCACCTCGAGCAGTTGTTTGTTGCAGCGCCGTTACCAAACCAATTAAACTGTCAATTTCAACACCTGCGTCAATCGCAACAGCCCCAGTTCGTTCTAAAGCTTTAATTAAATCCTCGGAGCTTACTGCGAATTTAACGTCAACAGCTGCCAATTTATCAATAATATCTGTGGTTGAAAGTCCAGCATCTCCAAAAGCATTAACGGCTGCGGTTAAACCAGACACGGCTGAAGCCGCGTCCAGCCCAGTTAATCGAGTTAAAATTAAAGCATCATTAGTTCTTTTTAAAGTCTCCTCCATAGTAAGACCTTGCCTGGAAAACTCAAGAGCAGCTTCGGCGGAAACCGTAAAAGCTTGAGCCGTATTTCTTGCTACGTCAAATAGTCCATCACCAAATTCTTGCAGTTTTCCCGCAGAAGCTCCAACAATAACATTTATATCTTGTAAGACCTTTTCAAACTTTACGGTTTCTACGACTAAAGCCTTAAAGGCTTCAGATATTCCGTTAATTATTCCTACAGAAGCACCAAAAGCAATAACCCGAGCATTGGATGCCTCTAGTGATTTTGTAAATTCATTCGCGGATGCGGTTATTCTTCCAAGAGGCTGAGTAAAGCTTTTTCCATTAACATTGAATGAAATTTGCTTTTTACTTACTCCATTTATGGATCTATTTATCTCCGCAGCAGCGCGGTCCATACTTCTCTTTGCCTTAGAAGTATTAACGTTAAGCGTTACATCTGCCCTCATTCCTACCATATTACCTTATACCTTGTTTATTGATTATATTAATAACCATCTGTATGTACACCTAAAAGGCGCATTATTGCCTATTGATCCACAACAAGCGAGCCGTCCCCAAGTTGCAGTATGCTCTGCTGCTCCATTGCTAGATAATAGTCCTCAAAAGATCCACTCATAAAGAATCCGTTATTGGGGCTTACCCCGAAACTAAAACTACAATCCACCGTAGCTATTGAACCTATAGATTCGCTAAAAGAATAACTCTCAAATCTAGCGTTATTAATAATGTACTTGATATATGACTCATGCTCAGAAGATGCGGAGCAAAAATAATCGCAATGATTATTTAAGCTAATTTCTATCTTGTAATCTTCATCTTGGCAGAATATTTTCCTAAAATCCCCACTGTTAAAAGCGCTAGCGAGCAAAGAAAATGATATACTTCCAATTTGTGGGTACTTCATTTTTCTTCCGTAAACATGCATTGACTCAAAGCCGTACAAATCTTCCCTCGCAAACGGTAGGTTGATGTTAAAGCTTTGTATGTTTGCGGAACCCTCTATGCATGTCCCTTCATTCTTTCCTGAAAGTATCGGCCCACCCACATTAAGGTTTCTTAAATTAACATTAATGCCTCCAGGAGCAATTGCCGCAACGGGAGATTTGTACATTTTGGGATTAAATTCAATACCAGTACCTAGGGCTATTTCCCCTCCATGTCTTTCTATTTTTGGCCCAGTTAAATCCGCTCCTTTATTCGCTAAGTCTAATGATGGATTCTGAACCCCAGCTTTGTAGAATTTTTGCTCACTTGACCCGAGTCCAATATTCTGACCATTCTGCAGTTCAATAAATGCATTTAATTGAGTTAAAAGTACAGCTACTTCGTTTACATTGTCTAGCCAGTAGTGGCCACCGTAGCCGGAACCATTACAGGAATGCCTTAAATTTGAAGCGGCGTAAGAAACTGAGGCTTTAGGAAACTCTCCAACACCGGCCGATATAGAATAATCAGTTATGTAACAATTACCTATGCCTATGACATCTATGCCCGAGTAATGATTATTCCTATTCTCATATCCAGTCAAATCAAAAGGCTCTGCCCCAACAGCCATCAATATAGTCTTATCTTCCTTTAAATCGTAATAAGCGCTTTTACCTTGAGATGATGGCATTTCCTGCCCCTTGCTAAGAATATTCAACCCAAGAAGATTCTCTTCGTATCCGTCTGTAAGCAGATACTCCAAACTTAATTTAGTGCTTAGCTCTGAAACTACTTTTCTATCTAGAAAATCTTCACTCCCGATGTGTTGTATGTCCTGCCTGCCTACATCAACAGAAACACTTGCTGATTGAACCCTATTGAAAAAATATAATACATCAGCGCCAGGTTTAGCTGCCGGAGAATCAGTTAGGAATATTCCGACTGAATTGTATTTGATTGCATTTCTTTTACCGGACATATAAATAAATACACCCCAGTCAATGACTGAGGTGTATTTTTATTCAAAGTATGAGATTTATTTTATGCTCTGTACCCCATGAGTTCGTTCGCTGCTGGAATATTTTCAACACCTCCGACTCCGGTCCATGCTGGTGGTAATCCAAGATTACCTTCAGCAGCTTCTTTTCCAGAAATAAACAATCCGTTATCAGGATCATCTGCTCCTGCGATCTGAGCGATAAAGGTTAAGTCTACTGACTTGTTGTCTCCGATAGTGCTTGTGAAGTTTTCGGATTCAAGACGTGCTCCTTTTAATTCGAAAATCATAGCAACAGGTCCATCTTTTGTGTCACACTCAACACACTCAGGATCCATCATCTTGACTGTTGCATTGATTCTATCGCAACCACAAAGTAAGTCGGCCATGTTGCCCTCCTTAAGGTCTGAAAGTGTAGCACTAACTGACATTGTTATATTGATTGGCACATCAAGAGTTTTAGAGAACCCAAAAGTAGAACCAAGTCGTTGAAGAGTTGTTCTAGCCATAGGAACATTAATACTAACAGATTGAACGTGCGCGCTTCCAACAGTTGGAGTAGAAACATTCAAACCACTAACCTGTTTAGAGATTAAACCTGCGCCTTGAAGATCAAGAATAACATCTCCTGGCCTAAGTGCTGCCACATCGCCACATCCTGCATAACCACTTTCTGCAGCTGGAAGAGAATACAATCCAGTACATCCATTCTCTTTTGCAATTCTTTCTCCTGCAGCATTCTTGCCCCACGCATTACTCATAAAGCTTCCGTCGGTCATTTTGATTGCTGGCAAGTCGTTTCCGGTTTCGCCAATATCACTCTTGATATTCATTCCCTCAACTGTAACGCTTGCTGTGGGAATTGCTCCCACAGATATATCAACGCTATAGTCGGTAAGATAACCGTTTCCTAAAGAAATAACAGACTTTTTATCATCATTACCTGCTGCGTTTTCGTTAACGTCTCCGTTTACTGCGTCTCCAGCTTCTGGCATTGTCAAGATAAAGAAGTTACTTCCTGCTTGATAAAGTTCAGGTGAAAATCCTCCGCTCAAAGCATTGGTTGTACCATTTGTAATGAACTCAATCATTCGTTCATTGTATCCATCTAAAAGATAATAACTGAAGTCTAAATTAACAGTAGGAGCTTCAATAACTACAGAATCAAGACGTGACAAATGACCGAATTGATTAACGTCTTGCCTACTGATGGTGAAACCATAGTTTGCAGTTTGAATACGCTTTAGTTGCTTGATGATTGTTCCGTGACTTTTCGCATAACTAACTCCATCAAACCCACCAGCGGTAACGCCAGTGGAAATTTCTGGAGAGTCGGCTCCTGCAGAAGCAATAGTACCAACAGTAGCTGCGTCTGTACCATTACCACTTAGAGTGGCAGTAAACCCACCAGCTGAAAGTAGTGCTGCTGTACCACCCGCACTCGCAAGCGTAGCAAGAACATCATTAACAGTTGCGCCACCGCTAATATCAGCTGCTATAGTAAGAGTTCCGGCAGCAAAGTTCGCGCTTGATACAGCATTATCAACAACTTCAAAATTAATTCCATTTTTTGTAGCTCCTTTATCTTGAGCTGTGAAAGTAATACCATTTCGCGTTGCAGTTGCAAGTGGATCAGCCCCTTTGGCAACACTAAATCCTCCAGCGCTAGAAAGAGCGTTTACTCCGTCTGGAGTGGCAAAAATAGCAAGAAGTTCGTCGTAAGTTACTCCGGCTCCAAAATCAGCCCCTACAGTTAAAGTTGTACCAGCAAAGGCTACAGTGCTTACTGTTGCTTGCGTAAGTGCTAGCGTTATTCCGTCGTAACTGTCGCCTGTTCGGTCTGCTTCAAAAACTATCTCTCCGATAGCGTTGGCTCCATTAATTGAAACTTTAGATTTTACTCCAGCTGTTCCAGCTTCGCCTTTTCCGTTCCATTGTGGCCACGTATCACCTGGCAACCATCCAACCACTTCATTCCGTTTGTTCTTGGCTGGAGCTGCTGCTGTGCCACCAAATACTTGCCGGCTCCCCGTCGGAGGAGTCATTAGTCCAAATGGACCGTCTCCAATTGTTGAGCTTATTGAAGCGTAGTCTGCTGGCACTTCTGCGTTAGATATAGCGGAACCAGTAAAGTGGTATCCTGTTGAATCTGGGCTCACAAATAAAGCCTCTGATTGATAAATTACTCGATTTCTATGTACTGCCATTTTATTTTTCTCCTATATTTTGTTGAAAAGTTGTTATCTCTTATTACATTCCTTATTTTGTATTGGGAAATTTTTTTTAACAAGCTCTTGGGAATCTTGCTTGATTAACTTCAAAATCAACGAATCCTAAATATAAATCGGGATTAGTTGTCTTGGATAATCTGTCGCTAATCTTGGACGCCTTTGCGTCATCAATAAACATCATTAATCCATTATTTTTGCAATTTTTTACTGTTTCACTATAACTAAAGTATCCAGTTTTAAGGTCTCCATATTCATCAAGCGGGTAATTATCATAACCTACATTTACTATACCTCTATTAAATGCGTCAGCACACAAAGACATTGCGCCATCAAGCTGATAAAGATTCTCTGCGAAAAATATTACCCTATAATACAAATGAGTTAAATCCTCTCCTCCGAATGCGAATGGAGTATTCTGAGTTCTTTCCATAGATACAAATGCAGCCGGAGCTACTTGTTGATAAGGCGCCAACCCAGTGCCCTGGCCCAAGTCGGGAGTAGTTCGACTATTTACATTGTATTTATTTTGTATAACTAAATTTTCTTCCGTATCATCGGCTAAATATATATTTATATCTTTAACTGAAAAGTCACCACTAATTCTCAAGTCTGCATAGTTTGTTGGAAAAAATATTCCATCCAAAAGAACTCTTCCGTTTTCAAAATCTAAAGATAACCCACTCTCTCCTCTTTTACAAAAGTTATAAACTCCATCTCCGGTATCTATATAAACTCCACTTGGTATTACCGCTTCAGTTATGTCGCTATCACAAACCCATTGCTTGTATTCGCTATTGTACGAAACTAGTCCATTTACTGGATCATCTGGATACATCGGCAATCTTTCATCAGGTACATAATAAAAATTACCCTGCTTGTTGGAGTAAGCCTCTCCGTTATAAACAAGATAATGATCAAGCCATAAAGCAAAGCTGCTTGTTGCGTCGTGTTGAAATTGCGGTTTCATAATCCTCTTCCTACCGAAATGTCTCTATCTATTTTCTCAAACACCTTTGCCCATTTGCTTAAAAACGCAGATATATAAGAAGTGTTGCTGAATTTTCCTGTCCTGATTTTGTTGTCTGCTTGAACTCCTCGTCCTGATCTACTATTCTTGCTGCTTGTATTCAAATACATGCCCAATCCAGACATTCCTTTCTCTATTCTTTCTGCCCAACTTATTCCGCTGGCCCAAGGCAAAGGCGTGACCGCAAATATATCCTTGCTGCTTGGCATGTCTATCGTCAATTTGGCTAATCCATTTTGATTGAATCTAGTCACCCTATAATTAGTTTGAGATAAAAGCTGAACAATTGGATCAATAGGCCTATCTCCTTGATTAAAACCTATAAACGTAAAAAGATTACCATAGCCCCCTAGTGTGCCGCTTATATTGCTTGATGTTGATCCGGCTAATATCTCCTTGGTTACCGGTAATCTTAAAAAGTTTGCCATCATTTCTTTCTTTAGTTTTTCTATTTTCTTGTAAACTAATTCTCCGTTTTTTAATTTTAAATTGTTTAATATAGCTTTTTGTGAATTTTTTGAAGATAAAGATCTTTTTATTTCTTTATCGAAAGCTGCACTATCAACTGAGAATCTTACGGGCATTAATCTGTTGGTCTTAAATAATAAGTAAAGAATTTAGGGCGGAATAGTCCGTGCTTCCTGACATCTGTAACTTTAAACATCAAGCGGCCATCTATTTCTACACGCTTTGCATCTTTAAAATACTCGTACCCTTCTGAGTCAAGCTTTATTCTAACTTCTCCAATGTCGTGGCTTACTTTTATTGTGCTGTTTACTTCTGAATCAAAGTTTACTTCTGTTTGTTTATCTGAGTATAGTATTCTAGCCTTAAGGGCGCTAAACTGACTTTTTCTTATTGTCTGACTAACTCCCCTGACGTTGTTGTATAGATAATTAAAGTTCGGATCAGTACTTACTATAACCTTCTGGGATTCTTTATAAGCAAATATACTGCGTGCAAATGTATCGTGCATGTCTTGCATTACTGATTCGTATTCTGCCTTTTGGGCCGCTGTTAAAAAACTCGCCATAAAGTATTATACACTTTCTTTGAAAAAAATACTCTCGCATTTTATAATAAGATACAACGAGCAAACACAAACTACATGAACCCAGACGAATCAGTACATTCATTCTACAGTAAAAACACAAAGATACTTTTTAAATCTTTCTTGATTATGATTGAAGATCTAAATAACGATCATCTTCGCAACTTCGAGAAACTTCGTAATTCTGTCCCCAAAGAATATCAACCGTTAATCGACCAAGCAGACTACTTCGATCAAACAAAACTACAATACCTAAGAAAGAAAATACTAGACCTAGGTAATGAAAGCATAAGAACTACTGAAAATTCACTAGAAAATTTTACTATAAGTTTTAAATTTTAAATATATAATACATTAAGCAATTAAACAACATATAAAAATATGAGCAAAAAAACAATCTACAAGTTTACTGTCAATAAAGAAGAAGAAGTTGAAGAACAAGAAGTTTCCGAAATCGTAAACAAAGAAACTAAAGAAAAAGAAAAAGTTACAAAGACTAAGACTGTAAAAAAACCAGTACAGCATACAATTAGAATCGCCTCCCCCTCACGCAGACAGGTGGAAGACGCGGACATGGAGTTCAGCATCGAAATGAGCAAGTGTATTAAAAAAGGCATTCTTACAAAAGCTATGCTTGCAAAAAAATACAGCGATAGCGGAGGATTACTCTCAGAAGAAGACTCAACAGAACTAATACGCCTTTACAGGGAACTTACCGAAGTTCAAAACGATCTTGGCCGCTCAATGAACAAGAAAAACAAAAACGACAAAGAAGCCAAAAAAGAAGAAGAACTAACCGAATCTTTTGCGGCTATCAGAAAGCGTATTGTTGATCTTGAGACAAGCTATCAAAACGTATTCAATCATACAGCAGATACTAAAGCTCAAAACAAAACCATACTATGGTACATGCTTAATCTTTCTCATGTTACCGCTCCAGGCGAGGAAGAAGCCCCTTTGTTTGCTGGAAAAACCATCGAGGAAAAAGAAGAATCTTACTATGAGCTTGACGAAAACGAAGACGAAGTTTTTGACTTGGCTCGAGAAAAACTTATGACCTTTATTAGTTTTTGGTATTTTAGCCAAAACGCATCCGAGGAAGATTTCTCCAATCTTGAGAAAGATATCGATTCTGGCGAACTCTAATGGGTGGACTTAAAGGAGCATAGAAGACTATTCAAAGAAATAGTTGATGGATTCTCTGCCTATTATGTGGGTGAAGAAAAAAGATATATAAAACATCAATGCGTTTCAGATCTTGTTGATTTTGATCAAGTTTACCAAATGCACTTTGATCGCGCCAAAGCAAGAGGGCTCCCCACTGAAGAGGAAATATTTGCCGACCTAGAAGAGCAAGGCATCTGGTCCAAGTCAGACGATTCAGAAATAGAGACTCAAAAGTTTTATGTCCAAAGCTTGATAAAAAATAAAAAAAACTTGGTACTGAAAAGCGCCACGGACAGAATAAACAAACAAATAAAAGAAGCCCAGGAGAAGTTGAGTAACCTAGCCAAACAGAAGGCGGACCTCATAACAAACTCCTGCGACAACTACGCCCTCAACAGAGCTAATGACTTTTATATGTTTAATAGTTTCTATAAAACTCAAGATCTAGACGAGCCCCTGTATACTCAAGAAGAATTCGAAAATACAAGCACACAAGAAGTTACCGCCCTAGTAAGAATATACAATAGCTTTCATGAAAAATTTTCAGAAAAAAACATACAGCACCTAGCTGTACAAGATTTTTATAAAATATATTACTCGTTTTCGGAAAGCACCATGGATTTCTTTGGCGTACCAGTAGTCAAGTTAAATAACTTCCAACTTAATCTTTTAATATACACTAGAATATTTAAAAATATATTTGAAATGAATGAAGATATTCCAGATAAGATAAAAAAAGACCCAGAAGCATTACTTGATTACGCGAACTCTTCAGAGGCAAGAGATGAAATAAAAAGTAAGATGAACAACTCATCATCAGCTTCAACAATTGTCGGAGCCACAAAAGAAGACCTAGAAGAACTAGGAATGAATACCCCCCAGAAAGATGGACTTCATGAAGCAGCAAAGAAAAAAGGCGGATCACTCTCAATGAAAGATTTGATGGATATGGGTGGAGTTTAGTGTACATATATTTATGTCATATATAAAAATAAGAAATTTAGATTCCGCTTCAGACGCAGAAATTACTGGTAGCAATTATATACCCACTGCCTTGGAGGGCTCAAGTCTTTCGACCAGAAAGGTAACTTTTGATCAGGTTATATCGGGAGGAGCTCCAAATTATTCAGGAAATTTCATTTATGGCAGTTTTACAGGAGGCTTGTCGGCAATTGGTGATATAAAATTTACTGGAGATACTTTTTTTGATGGAAACCCAAGCATAGCTGGATCTCTAAATGTCACAAGTACTGTATCTGCTAATGCCGGAATCTTTCAAATTTTAGCCTCGGACAGTATGACTGCTGAAACCGCTGTTATACAGTCCATCTTAAATTTTGATGACCTAATGAATGGTTACAGCCAAGGATTGTCAGAAGCCACGGAAGGCGAGCCAGACACAGTTTTTGACTCAGAAGGCAATGAAGTTCAGAATCCAAACAAAAACGCTTCCTCGACGGTGCGGTATGTGGATACAGACGGGGACGGAATTGCTGATTCCCAAGTATTAGTAAACACAACGCCAGTAACTGCCGAAAACCTAGATTCACTAGTTCAACCTGGAGGAGGGCTAGAAGTTACAGAAGTTTGCCAAAACGAAACTTTTGACATTGTTGAATGCGAACAGAATGGAATCCCAAATCCAGACGTAAAATATAAAACAAAAAAATTATCTTTAGCAACCTCTGCCGCCTCAAACACTATAGTTATAGAAATACATGATACCGATGGGGTCGAGTACAGGAGCGGAATTTCCGTTGGCATCGATGGAAAACTAACAGCCAAGCTCAAAAGGCTCCGTGACGCGTTTACATACATAAGAAATGATGTAGCATCCAGCGATGCAATCATTAATATTTATCTACAAACAGATACAGACGAAGGGGAAATTGAAAATTCCAATGGAGTTTTTGCTAGCCACGCAAACCTCGAAATCAACAAATGCTACATCAATATATATGGTGATTCTGCAAAATACTGGACGGGCGGCTTAACTAAAGTGAAAATGAAAGCAAAGCGTGACCCTGCTGCAAACGCATACGTACCCATGTGGTTTAACTCAAAAAACATATTATTCAGCTTGGTTAATCTTGCGTTTGATCTTGATGATAGCGGCGGGGTTCACTCAGTGATAAGGTCACACAATTCGTGCACTCTCAATCTTATTGGTTGTAAAATCAATGCCAGAGGATCAACACACTGCCTTATTGAAGCTTCCAGAGGGGCAACCGTTCAAGTCCAAAATTATAATGACGCGTCTACTCTCCTAGACCCTCTGAACAAAGGTTTCTGGGCGCCAGCTTTAGAGCTTGACTTCGGGCCCAGAAAAGCTACCTCTTCAACAGCAGTCGGCAACGTAGGGGATGATTTTTATTGTGACTATTTGTTTCAAGCTGATACAGGAGGAGTTATTAGGTTTCCTGAGTACGGACCCCATATACCATTCAACAGCAATCCTCGTACTTATTTTCAATCTAGAATTCATTTTTGCTCAAGCAGAATAAAAGTCGGGAGTTCAGTTTTATCCTTATTGTCTAATTGTGTGGTCGATATAATCGGTTTATTTACAGCCGCTAATGGCCTTTCGTTTACCAGTGATAATTTTCCTTTCTTTCTTCGAGCCTCAGCATTTAATGCCGTTGCGACGAGAAATGGGAGTCATATGGTAGGAGCAACTCAAGATGGTCTAGCCGAAATAGCAAATTATATTCCAGGAAACGCCTTGGCGGCTCCAACTACTCAATTAGGAGGTTCGACTGTCCAAGGTCAAGATTACGTTATGGCAAATAATATTACTCCTACGTTAAACCTCTTAACAACCTACAAAGGACGAGATGCCTTAGGCAATGATACAAGCGGTAATATTGAAAACTATTGGGACGATTTCGACTGGGACGCGTTTTAAGAATAATACCCAGAACCAGTAACAGTCCATCCATCATTTCCAGCAACCTGTCTGGGTTGAGCGCCATACATATTATATGCGCCCACAAGCTCTGTAATTTTCTTGTCTGCTTCTTCTGCTAATTCTTTATAATTTCTTGACGCACTGACTCTATCCTTGGCTGAAAAGACTCCTCTTTTTATTGTGGTATCTCCTTCGCGTAGTTCAGTCCATTCGCTTTCATTAAAGGCTGAGGCCGAACTTGCGTCGTAAAGGCTTCTAAGCACCCTTCTTGCCTCTTTAAAGTAATAGTCCTTGATATAAAGCTGAACGAGTATTTCTTTTTCTTCTTCTTGAAGTGGCGGGTTTACATCTCCTTCTGAGCCAGTGTATCCAAATGATTGGTTGATTAAGACATTTAATTGTCCTACATGCCCGCTCAGGCTACCAGATATGGTCAACAGCTCAGCAGCTTTCTCTGTAGTGCCGGTAATGAAATCAAAATCGTACAGAAGTACGCCGCTAGCTATTTGACCTATCTGATTAAAAGACATTAGAATTGTTCTCCAAGTATCTTGAGTAATTTCTTACCTTGCTCTGATTCTGGATCAACGATTGGTTTAGTGACTTGAACCACTTTGTTCGCGCCGCCAGTAGTATACTGGGAGTACGCCTTTTTGAGTTTTGTTTTCAACATTGCTTTTGTTCCCGATGGAAACACCCCAGATTTAACTGCTAGTTCTTGCAAGCTGGTAATCGGCATGGTTTCTATTGCTGAGTCAAACGCTTCTGACGTATCGTATCCAAACGGATTCTTTTCTTTGAAACCCATTAATTGCTCGAGGTCTCTTGCTTCTTTTGATTCCTCTTTTAAATGATCAACTCCGTCACTGAATTCCATCGGTGCTTTTGTTGCCTTTTTTCTTGTGTTTGTTTTTTTAGCCATGATTTTTCCTTTTTCCTTTATTTATTATATAAATATATGTTAATATCCACAAACAAAAAATCCACCATAAAGGTGGACTTTTTGAAAGTTTCCTTTGAGACTCTATTATAGAGTGATTCCAGTAAGAACTCTGTCATCAAGGATCATACGACCTTCTTCAAGAGAACCGTAGTATCCAATTTTTTGCTGACGAATACTATACTGATCATCTGCCAAGAGAGTAAACTCGGATCCTGTTTCAGAATCAAGAGCAACTGCGCGGAATAAAGATTCACGTGAGCGATCAAGACCGATAACTAAATCATCATCGCTTCCGCTAGAAAGAGTATTCCACACCTTCGTGAATTTTTGATCTTTGCCAAGCTCGTTGATTTCCATGATGGAAATACCGTAGAACTCAGGAATACCAGCGTTTTGATAAATTGCGTTGCGCATTTCATCAGTAGCTGCAATTGGACCAGTGTCGGCAGGGTTGGTTCCGCCAACTTTGCTTACAGTATTAATAGGATTGTAAGCCATCGCACGAAGACCTTCAACAGCCTCAGGACTCATGATCATATCAGTGATTCCTTTGATTCGGCCTTCTGGAGTTCCACCTGTCCATGCAGTGTTGATTCGTTTTGCTTTAGTTAAAAGCTTATTGAAATCATCAAGGATCAATGTGGTTCCATTAGCTGTGTTAGTGTGAGATACACCGTTTGTCTCAGCAGCAAATAATGCTCCCAAGATCAAGTTTGCAGAAGTAGATTCTTGACGAAGAAGAATTTCTTGAGCAATACGAGTAAATGATTTACCAACAACGTCTAAACGAGACTTAGCGGCGTAGCGTTTGTCGAAATCAACAGCGCTATCAAGACGATAAGTCGTGAACTTCATTTCTGAAGCAGTTGGTGTTACAGTATTGGTTGGAAGACCACCAGGAACTGATGTGCTGTAAACCTTTACGTAATCTGGAGCAGTAACATCATAGTAAAGATCCAAAGGAATACTAGGACTGTCCATATCGTTAAACTGGAAGTTTGTGAATAAGTTACTAAGCGTAGGAGCTTGGTTTACAACCTCGGCCAAAACTGGTCCGATGAATTCTGCCAATGCCATTTGTGCTTCATAAGCAACTTCGCGATTTCGTGAAGCCATAGCCTTTACGAGCTCGACTTGTTCTTCTGTTCTCTTAAGTGTAATTTTCATTTTTTTTGATACTCTCTAGTTAAATATTAAAGGTCAAGTTTGATTACGTAGTAAGCGCCAGTTCCATTGGCAACCGATCCATCTCCAGCAAAATAATCATTTGAAGATAGTTCGCCAGAAGTAAGGTTGCGATCTCCAACTGCAAGACAAGTTCCAACAATTGTGTTCGTTCCGTTGTCGTCTCTGAATTTTCCTCCAGCTCCAAGTGCAACTTTAGCTCCAAATGTAGGCTCTGCTCCAACGATAACGCTTGCTGCGCCAACAGTAACAATACCCTTTGTTAAAACAGGAACTGCTTCGCCAGGAAGAACTCCGTAAAGCTCAAGAAGTTTTTGCTTGTAGTAAAGGAACTTCTCGCCATTTTCATCAAAAGCGATGGTCTGACGAAGAGTAACACCCAATGGGGTATCCGTACCTTGAGCGACGCTAACTTTTAAGGGCACTTCAGGGTAAGAATTTCCACCCACGTGAGGGTAGTCAGTTTTACCTAAGTAAGATTGTAATTGAGCTGTACCGTTTGCGATGGGCTCTTGAGTCATGTCGCCGTTGGTTACTTTTACGATAACGCCAGCGTCCCAAGCACCATTAGATGCGTGAGTCATGTCTGCCAAAGTTAACGCTGATGTATCAAGCGAAAACAAGTTGACAACGTCGTGTTCGTTGTATTGTCTGAATGGAAGTAGTCTATTAGCCATTTTATTTTTCCTCTATTTTAGTATTGAATGTTTACGTTGTCCTTCGAGAAAGCTTGTTTAAATTTTTCCCTTAAAGTTAGTTGGTCTTGAGTTGCATCGCCATTATTGTTGGCAACCACCTCTTCTTCGATTTCTGCATTTTCGATAGCTTCTTCAACAACCTCTTCGGTTGATTCTTCTGCTACTTCTTCTGTAGATTCGCTTGCGGAAGAAAGCTCAGAAATTCTCTTTTGAACTTGCTCTTCAACTTTAGCTGCAATAGCTTTTTGTTGTTCTTCCTTGAAAGATTTTGTTTTGTGCTTCCACATTACAGAAAGTTTTTCCTTATACTCAGCATAAGCTTCTTCTGTGGAATCAAGTGATTTAAGATCAGAAGCAAGAACGACTCGATCTTCGTCTTCTAATTCGAAAAGATCATCAAGTGCGCTCATTCTGTCGTTAAACTTCTCGGAAGCTTCTTTTGCGGCTGCTTCAGTTTTGAGAAGCTCAACTTGCTGATTCATTGCTGCGATTTCTTCTTTTAAAGATTCAATGGTCTTCTTAGACTCTTCGGAAGCTTGAACGAGTTCTTCGTTTGCTTTTCCCATTTCTTCTTTGTCCGCTTGCCACTGGTCATTCTTTTGAATGATAGCGTCATGAAAAACTTTAGTGATGTTGGCAATAGCCTCTTCAGAAAGTTTCTTAGACGAAGCTTGAGCTTCTAAGGTTTCTTTTACTTGGTTTAAAATTTCTTGTTCCATAATGATATTAGGTTTTAAGTTCTTGCTTAAATTTACATCGTGTTTACGCAAATGGGAACTTTTTTTATTTTTTATTTCTATTTTTTCATAGCTGGAGCTTTCTCCGCTATCTTTTAGTTTAAATTCTCGGATGCTTTTTTCGTCTACAGTTAAACCCTTTACGGCGGCTGCTGGATTAGCTGTGAAGCCGATTCCAAGAGGATAAACATCTCCAACGATCAAGCGATGAACTTCTTCTCCGTCGTCGTTTCTTCCGTTTCCTCCATATGCCTTAAGAAATTGTTTATTTTCTTCTTTGCCTTCTTCGTCTTCGATAATTTTCGCATCTTTTAAATTGTCGCTTCCAATGGCAATTACATAATCATTGAATCCAATTTCCCAGCTCGCTGATACTTTTTGATAAAGCTCATTCTCTTCATCTACGGATTTCTGAACGAGTTCTGCAAATTCGGGGTTAACTGTTTTATATACAACAGAAGATAATGCAATATTAAAAGGCTCATCACTTGCAGCCGCTTCTTCTTCGCTCATCAATTCGTTTGTGCCAAACTTAGAGAATGAAGCTCCTACGACATGTCCAACCACTTTCTTTCTTTGATGCTCTATATTGGTGGGCTTGTGAATGAAGTAGTCCTTTATAGCTATCGCGGTCTCGGTATCGATTCCATCTCCATTCTTATTGAACATGTTTGCTACAGCGCCGTTAAATGCTACTCCAACTAAATCAATGTTCTTTCCAAAATCAATATCTTCTGGTATCAAGTCCCTTAAAGATTCAACAGACGCTAAAGATTCAATCTGTTCGCTTTTCGGGCTAGAAGCTACAACACTTTCAGAAAACTTACATATATACTTAAAAGGTAAACTCATATTAATATATTAATACACAAGATTATTTATTATCAATATTTATTTTTTTACTATGATAAAGTATAGAAGCAGGATAAGATACAATTTCATGCTGTTCAGAAATATCTAAAACATCAGATAAAATATTTAATTTTTCAATATTATTAAAATCTTCAATACAAGAGCTTAATGCTTTTTCCCATTGGTCATGTTCTGTTGACATAACTATGCTTTCTGTTAATGTATCTATAATTCCTTTATGTTCTTTAGATAATCTTTTCTTGCCGTAGTGGCTCTTTAGCGCCGATTCAGCTTGCTTGCGTAAAGCTTCAATGTTGTAAACCACTTCCTGGATATTCTTTCTACTGTGAACTTCGTCCGAGGCGAATACTCCACTAGGCTTGGTTGTTGTTCCTGCTGGTCTGCCATTGTCTTTTTTTACAGCAGGCTTTCCTGGTTGAGGCTGTCCTGGCTGAGGAGGAGGCGGTCCCTTCTTCATTTGTTCCTGAGATACCTTTTGCTGCTCCATGCTCATTTCATGCTGCTCTTCCTTCATTTCTTGATCTTCTTCGTTTAGGATGGGCTGAGATGCAGACAACGGAGTATAAAATCCTTTCTCTCTATCTTCGACAAATCTTTCTTGCGCTGGGCGAAGATCTTGAGGGTCTGGGTAAACGCCTTTCTTTAGGGCGGTCATTCCTTGTTCTGGAGTTATGATTCCCATCTCGATTAACCTGGACGTTACTCTTTGTAGTTGCACTTCATCCTTGATATCTATCTCTACGAATTTCGCCGTTGGAAAATTCTTAAAACCCATTGCTTGACAAACTTTCTTTATCTGGGGCTGCATAAAGTCATTAAGAAATGCACTTCTAGCTTCTTTTAATCTCTCTAGAAATATCTGAGCTTTTACTTGAGTACTTGAGTAATTCTCTTTACCCACAATAATGTTCTGCAAACCTTCCTTGATGTCTTCGTTTACTATTTGGTACTTGGTCGGACCTAGAACCTTATTTAGATCAGGTATAACAAATTCCGCCTTGGTTGTGTAGTCCGCAATCAACGCACGCCCAATGCTTTCATTCTGGAAGAGGGATTGCATTGCTTTTAAATTATTTGGATTAACTCCTCCTTTGTCTGGAGTATTCCCCATTGTCACCAATAAGATTACATTTTCAATGGTACGAGTTATAGCTTGATCTATTTTCTTTAACTCCATTTTCCAATTTATATCATCAAGTACAGAGAAACCAAAAGGAATAGCAAAAGGCTCATAATCTTGTTTTTTATAAAAAGAAAAAATTAATTTATTAGGATCTAAATCAACCATGATTCCGTCTGACATCCACTGGTTCTGCTTTATTTTATCTTTGGCGTCTTTAGGTAACGCATTAAACATTTCCTGGTCGTAGTCAGACTGAGGAAACTTCAACTTCTCTATATCGTACTCACTTAGTATTTTTTTATAGATGCCATTCTTTGCGCTGAAAGTTAAGGCTCTGTCGGCCACAAAGTCATATGGGTTTAAAAATATGTAACCAACAGGTATTTTCTTGGATCCGATGTTTTTACTTTCTGCTCCATAAACCTGATTCAGTTTAATTAAATCTTCTGTAGTGAATTTGCCGTCCAGCTTATACATGAAAACATTCCCCGACCTATAATACTCCCTGAAGTATTGATCCTTTAACTTCCATATGTTTATCTTCTGCATCCATTTGTCTATGAATATCTTGGCTTTCTCTGAACCTCCGTCTAAATAAATGTCTGAATTTGAGAACTCAGCCATTACGTCTATAGCGTTCCTAAAGATTGGTACGTTCGCATAAGCCTTCTGACAAAGCTCAATAGAAATCCTTGGGCTTACATAAGAATCCTTGTACGAGTACGGCAATCCCAGACTGTCGATATTCGCATACTTGTTTGCCTTGGGTGGTTTTGTTGCCCTGTTTGATCTGTAACGAGTTCCTTCTTCTCCTTCTATTTGGCCTACGTTTCTAGAGTAATTTGCCTCGGCATAATAAGACTCTCCCGCTGTAGCTGGTTTAACTTCTTGAGTACTTTCTGCTTTGCTTAATAAAGAATTTAGATCTTCTTTTTCTTCCTGACCTGCGCTTGCGTTGAATTTACTCCAGTATTCTGATTTCTTATTATATTTTCTTGGCATATTATATAGTACACCAAATCCATTGAAAGTCTATCCAAAGTTGCAAAGTTAACTTTGACTTTACTTTTAAACCATTATCGGAGTAAACGTTGCATCTACATGTGCCTCTTTAGCATTCATCATGTCGTAATACGTCTTGATCATCCAATTCCCAAGAACCAAAGCTGAATAAGAATCCTTCCTTGTCTTACTTGGTCCGCTTTGCCTTCTTAGGTTTGACGGCAATCCAAAAGTTTGAGTTCCTTGGGGCGTAGAAGTTACCTGTATCAATGCACATTGATTTTTAGTATAGTTAACCATATCCCATTGATGATCCAGGAAATCTATTAGCTTTGCCCCACCGCTACTTTTCAAAAACTCTTTCTGATTGGGCACAAATGTCAAATCGTCTATAGGTACTTTTTTCTTTAATTGCATATGATAATTATCATCCAATGGCCTAGAGCCAAACCATATTCTTTTGTGGTCTAAGTTGGCCTGTAAAAGTTCATTCGACTTTCTAATCCAGTCAGAATTGGCTTTCCTCAGTATACATATTTTTCTATCTTTTAAATTGTATTGCATTTTGAGCTCTCTGAGTCCTTCTTGGTAATGCTCGGTATTATCAAGGTCAGCAGAGATTTCCTGTATATTTATATTACTTTTATTGAATTGCTCACTAGCATTAGCTCCCTGTAAAAATTGTACACCTCCACCATAGTCACCAACAATAGCAACAATATTAAAATGAGTCAACAAGTAATGAAAATAATTAATATGATCCTGCATCTTTAAACCAGGAACAGCATAACTATGAATTAAAGTACCAGATTTTGTATTATCATTTAATTTAAATAATTGCATAGCGAAATCGTCAGAGCTTTCACTCTCCGCCCAACTTGGGTCAAATGCTAACAAATATTTACAATCTCTGTCTCCAGCAAGCTCCATGCAAGGAGTCTCTCCATCAGGAACAGTGCATGCAGCCATTGTAGATGTTTTAAAGAACCCTGAGCTGTCGTCCGTGAATATAGCATTAAACTCTCGATCAAACTGAGACTGACTCATTGTTTGCTTTGATTGATTGATCAAGTTTTGATCGTAAAGAGCTTCGGGGGCCACATCATAACTAAAATGCATTATAACCCTTTTTGATGTATCTATAGAGCCAGGGTGGGTTCCGTCTAGAATTAGATTCTCAAATGTTTCGTATACCTTATATAAATATTCAAACTTATAACTAGCCGAGGATAATGCTATCAATTTATTGTTTGGCCACTTGTACCTCTCTTCTTCCTTCATTTTGCCCTTAGCTATCATTTGATCTTCTAGCTTTCTTACCTTCTCTCTTTCGGTAGGGTTTTGAACAACACTAAGGAACGGCAAAATAACCTCATTGTAAATATGCTCTGGCATCAAAAGAAACTCATCAATAATAATTCTATGAAACCTAAAACCACGCAACTTTGAACCATCACCCAAAGGTAAAGCAATAATTTTAGACTCTCCGATCTCTAGAGTCCACTGGTCGTTTTTCTTTGATTTCTTGGTTATGCATTGCGCTAAAAATGCAGCTTCTGGTTTTCTTGCTATATCCTCAATCTTTTCAAATATCATCTTCGACTGCCTGAACGTGGCGGCCATAATACCTATCTGCACTCCCTGATTAAATATCGCATCCAGGAAAGCATATATAGCAGTACTAAAAGACTTGGACATTCCTCGACTCCATATGCCAAGAAAGTAATCCGTCTCCAGCATCGATTTGATAGCTAAATGTTGAAAAGGAAAAAGATCCACTCCAGCTATCAAGTTGGTTGTAAAAGTTACATTGTCCCTAAGGAAATTATGAAGCAAAATCTTTGCGTCTGGCTCGTCCAGATACCCCTTGATCTTCAACATTTCATCGTTGACATTAACCTCTTTATCGTTGTTTGCTAGTCTGCCTTCTTCCCAAGTCATTGTTTATCTATAAAGTATTGTAAGTCCGTTTCCCATAATTTTTTACCATATACCAAAAGCTTGGGTATCATTTCTTCTGATTGCTTCCTTCCTCCAGTAAAAATAAATTGACATTTTTTAGCGAATTTATGCATGAGCAATCTCATATTGTGCCAGATGTACGGAAGGTTTGATTGCCTAGGTCCGTACATATTGTTTTTTATAATCGCTTCTATCGAACTTTCGACTACTATAAAAATATATGCATCAAATTCTTGCGCCCTTTCAAGCTCTCTAGTGAATCTTTTAAACCCTGTAGTCATTGTACCTTTGAAATCTGATTCGCTTTTCCTGTCAACATAAGTATAGTCGTAATGCGGCGCGCCAACAGCGTAATCGCCAAAATCCAACTTCATAGACATAGAGTTATTAAACTTTAATGGTTGCTGCTCGCGAGTGTCTATCAGCATGTTAATATCATCTAATTCTATATTTCTTTCAAAAAAACCTTTCATTATATTTTTATCCAATAATGGTTTAATTTTTATATCATTGCATGCTTGCGAATAAGAACCAAAAAAATACTTATACATATCCATTGATGGCAAGTCATGAAGAAGAAGCTCCAGGTGACACGGAGCATATGCCAATTCCTTGACCGTAACACGCTGCTGAAGGCGTTTCAATATATATTCCTTAACTTCCTCCTTATCGGCATCTAAAGCCCATTTACGAAGGTTTCCCTGCGACACAAAATCAATATTAAAATAATCATCTTTATTTTTAAATTCTAATAATTCATTAGTTAATTTATCCCGACGCTGATAAATATTAACATAATATTCAGCAAGAGGAATTTTATGCGTCTTGGGAATGTGCAAGTGCAAGCCTCTTTCATTCTTGAAAGATTTATTACATACTTTACATTCACAAGTCATCTATAAACAAAAATAAGCCACTACAAAATGCAGTGACCTATTTCCATGCGCAATTAAGCAAAAAAAATATTAAGCAACAACTTCAGTCTCTGCGACTTCAGCTTCACCTGATTCGTTTTCTGCGGCTTCTGCGTCAGCTTTTTCGATGTGTTCAACTAACTTCTCTTTGTCTTCGTCGGACATCTTGTCCAACTCAGTGTTAGCTAATTGAATCGAGTAGCTTTTTGCCGCCTCAATTAGGCCGTTAAGGTTTAACTGATTGAGAATGGAGGTTCCAAGGGTTTCAATCATTTTGTCTCTTATAATTTTATCACTCATAATTATTTAAATTTTATTTTATATTTATTGTTTAGTTCAGTTATAAATTGTTTATTGTTTAACTGTAGTTTTCTTTGTATCTGCTACTGTTTGTATTATATATTGACAAGTAGTATATTTCTATATTAAAGTTTATATTCTACATTTCCCTCGTCGAGAGACTTATTCTCCGGTTCGACAATCTTACTGACTGTAGTTTCATAAGTTTCTTTTCCCCCAATATCTTCCTCTGCGAGGTTATTTGGACTGATGATTGCAGACAAGGTGCTCACTATAACCTGGTCAAATTCATTCACAGGCTTGAAGTCAGCCTCTTTTTCAAAGATCTCTTGGATCTTGGAGTATTCATAGTCGCCAATTAATAATTCAATTTTTTTCATGTTGCATCGTGTTTAGAGATTCCTAGTATTCTTGCCTTCCAGCTATCCATATTATCAAGTCGAGTTACCTCTTCGTCAACTAATTTTTTTTGCATCTCTGCTAATTCCACCATTCGACGTCGTTCGTCCTCAACCTGAAAGTTCTTTACCAGCGAGATTATAGTAGCGTTTTCCTTGCTTCTATTCTTCAATCTCTCTGACCGGTCACCATTTAATTTTTTAATTAATGATTCCATTCTTTTTTCACATTTATCGTATTCATCTGTTTTAGATTTTAATACTTCCGCTAATCTTACTGTCATGTCTTGTTGGTCTTCAACTTCATTAAACATTGTATTTAGCTTTTCAATGTGAGATGATATATTTTTTAAATTAATATAATCAACACAAACATTAATATATAAATTTATTTCATCACTTGTTAAATCTGGTTTGTCCCATGTTGCTCTTATAAACTCTGCCTCGAACAACTCTCTATCTTTCATGTTGCTGTAGTTACTTATAACTTGTATGAATCTTGGCGCCGAAAGACTTTTTATTAAGGATTCAATGCAGTTTGTATCATCATGAGTGAGTTTATCTTCCCTTAGGTCCGCAAAGCAAAATTCGTTAACTTTATTAAGTCCAGTAGACAAAAGCTTGGGTGGGGCATAAACCCTATTAACTGCACTCTCACTATCATGGACGTAAGCTGGTTCATACTCTCTAAGGAAGTCTAATACAGCTACATGTTGCTTCGAGAATCTCTTGACGGACATTTCAGGCCAAATCATCTCTGCTATCTGAAAAGCGCTAAGACCGTTCTTGGCTTGCTGCTTGGCAAACTCAATCTGATGGTCAGTTAATTCAATATCCTCGACCTTGTCCCATGCGCTAGTCTTGTAATCCATGCTCTGCTCTGCAAGAAACTTCTTTACAGCTCGACCTTCTTTGCTTCGACCATCAAGGTCTTCGTTTTGAAATACAGCTTTTGTTAAATCTAGTAAATTAGGAGTTTTTTTAAAATTATCCCTAATATATTGTTTTTGTTCTTTAGATAATGTTATTTTCATCTCCTAGAAATGCTATACCTTTCTTTTTTAGTATTTTAACGGCTTTGTCTTTTAAGGTTTTCTTCAAATTTTTAATTTGTTTGTATCCCGCTTTTCTTCCAGACTCTGAGCTCTTGAAGCCCATTTGGTCTGCAACTTCTTGATCTGTCAAGTTCTGTATGTAGAGCAAGTGGAAGGCCTTGAACTGCCTTTCATTTAGACAATCTTTAAGTTCTTTGATTAATTTCTCGGAAGCTGAATTTATATCCATGTCAAGATGATTATCTACGTTTCCATCAATCTCATGAATGTGACTATCTAGAGATAAAGTGATTTTTACATTGTATGCGTGCTTTTTTGTTTTGTCCCATTTTTTGTATAGCGGGCATGTTCTGTCTTGTTGTCCGGATTTAGTGAAGCTGCATAGTTGCATATCTGCATCATTGTTGAAGGGACAGTTTAAGCATGGGCGGGCGTAATTACTGTAATGGTTGCGAAGAATGTTCTTCATCTGGTTTGCAATAATTTTATTGAGCCATGGCTTTATTGGGCGTGACTGATCCCATTGATCCCATTTTTTTGCAATATGTGCCCGTATAATTTGCGATACGTCGTCAAAGTCTATCCATGCTACTGAGCTTAAAAACCAATTCCTCTTTCTTTTGATCAGTTCTTTATCTATTACATCATTAAGGTCTTCGTACTTTGCCTTAACTACGGGCTCCTTGAGTTCAGCGTCTTTTGTAGGCTTAGTTGCTGGTGTCTTCTTTTTGGGCGGCATCAATAATATCTTTAAAGTTATGAATTGTATTGCCCGATTTAGTTATCTCGTAGCTCAGTGATGATATATTTGGAACATGATCTATGTCCGTTTCGTCCTCTGATAGGGAACCTCTAGATTGCTTCCTGGCTTCCATTTGCTCCTTGAAGCTTCCGGCGCTCTTGCGAGCAACAGGCTTCTTGTCCGCTTGTGGCTTGACGCCGCTTGATGCAGTTTTCTCCATAGGAGTTCCGCAGGAAGAACAAAACTTTGGCTTAGCGCCAGAGTACTCGTTTTTTGCTCCGCATTCTGTACAAAATATTGTTTGCATAATACTTGTATTATAAACAAGCAAATGCATTATATCTAATAATTTATATTAAATACCCGGCAATTATCCTTGCCTGCCTGCGCATAAACTCGTTGGTTGTTTTATCAAAACATTTATCTCCACTAGAAGCGCAAGAGTCCATGGCGCATTCGTCTACGTAGCCTTTTACATAGTCTACCCCCAATATGCCAATAACGGTATCGTTTAAAGTCTTTATTGGAACATTATAAATACTTCTGACTCCTTTGTCTTGAGCCATCATCGCAAAAGCGTGATCCGGAGCAGATTTAATATCCGAGTAAGCGAACGATCCTTCGCCAGTTAATTTGTTAATATAATCGTGAAAATTTGAAACAATATGGTTTCTTGAATGTTCATGCTCCCTGCTTATTCCAGGAAGAACCATTTCATGGGTGCAGCTAAACTTCTGCTGGCTTCTCCCGGAAACATAATAACTGCCATTATGAAACTGCATAATATAAGCGCGGTCAGCACCCATTTGGTTCATCAAGTAATCTAGAGCAGTATAAATGTTTTCGTTGTTCTGAGTTTCGCTCAATATTGGGTCTTTTCTTTTTGCTATATCTTTTGCTTTTTTTCTTGAAATTAGTACGCTAGCTATTGTTGCTGACGCGCCGATTACCGCAGATACTATAATATAAATCCCATCCATACTCTTGGTTACACTACTTTTTGTATGTTTTTAATTTAGTGATTATATATTTCAATATTTCACTTCTAAATATGTCATTCTCATTAAACTTAAAGCAATGTATACCTTTTTCTTTACTTACTGGGTCGTTGAATAAGTTGAACATATCTGAGAATCCACTTCTGCTGCCGATGTCGCTTTGCATCATATCGCCGCACACAAAGAGCTTTGTGTTTTCTCCTATTCTAGTTGTCATTGTAACGAGCTCCCTGAACGAGAAATTTTGAGACTCATCTGCTACTACAACTTTATTAAACCAACTTGCTCCCCTAAGGAAGTTGATTGGCATGGCTTGTATTCTTCCGTATTTTAAAAGTTCACTCTTTATGCCAGAACCTTTTGGAAGCATCTCTTCGAGCTTGTCCTCTAGTGGAGCCATGTAGGGGTTAATCTTCTCTTCTAGTGAGCCTGGTAGTGCTCCAAGCCCTTTATCTGCACTTTCGATTGCTGTACGAACATATAGTAAGTCCAGTTCTTCGTTTTTTTGCAAATGTCTTAGCGCTGAAAATACAGCCATGTATGTTTTGGTTGCTCCAGCTGGGCCAGAAACAAATATCATCTTGGTATTCTCGTCCATAGATAAATCAAGGAAAACTTTTTGCTTGTCGCTTAGGTTTTTGCCTTTTATTACTATTTTGGTCTTGAATGGGTTTATGTCAAACTCTGGGTCAATATCTTTTGGCGCTTTTTTTCTTGGCATTTATTTAAGGGTTATTGATTAATACTAAATATTACACAGACTTTAGTGTATAATATATTATATATGTCAAATATTTCTAAATACGATATTCTGGAGCTTCTTGCGAAGAAAATGCCTTTTTATGCAGCCACTCAGTGGCTTAAAGCTGAAAATGAAGATCTGGATGGAAATACTCCTTCTGACTATATGAAAGAAGGTAAATTAAAGGAAGTGCATAAAGTGCTGGTTAAAGAATTGGAGGGTAAATAAGATGAGCATCGTTTTCTTTAAAACACCGTATGAAATTGAAGAGCCTTATACATCAATGGCTTGGACGTCAGTCGCAGGGCAAGGCGACTGGGCCAACTCAGGAGCAACAACCCTCGTTGTTGTAGCTTCAACCCATGACGGTGATATAGGTGGCAATTCTAGCCAGACATTAAAAACAAGAGCTGCAGATGGATCCGCAGAAGTAACGATAATTCACCACGGAGGAACAAGTGCAACGAGGACTGTTACAAGTGAGCAAGCATTTATTGAATGTTCAATAGATGGTTCGTTTGAATATTTCCACTTCAGAGATAGTGGCAATGCAACGATTAGACAATTTAGAGTTATTGGGTACATGGCAAAGGATACTGTTGTGCCTGGTGCCGGCGATTTATGCAAAATACTTTCAGAAGATTCGGGCTATCAAATGTTTCGCAATGGATTAACCATTCAATGGACGAGTAGCCCTGCTTTTATTACAGAATCATCACAGGTGGTAAATTTCCCGATACCGTTTGCTTCAAAACCGTTTAAGGTTGTTGCGTCTACACGCTTCCCTAGTGCAGCCTTCAATACTCACGAAACAATGCAGACTACTAGCTGGAACGCTACGAGCGTTACTATTTTTGCCCAATCAATAACTGCAAATTTTAACCCAGTATACGCCGATATAATCGCCATAGGCATAGCAGAAGTTACAGATTGCCCTGGAAACTCAGGTGACCCCCAAGGAACAAAGATCAGCAACTTACCTTCAGCAACAAACTTGAAAGATGATGACTTATTTGTGATTTCAAAAGAAAATGACAATGATGAAGTTTACGATGCTAGCCTAAGCGTAACAATGGAAAAGTTATCCAATGATATAAAATCACGCATGGGGCCAATGCTAGAAATCTCAAGCATAATCTCATGGACAAAAGGTGAGGGCAGTAGGCACTTTATGGGTGGAGCTGGATTCGAGGGCAGCCTTGTTCCAGCAGGAACCTGGGCTTTGTTGTATTTTCCGTGGACCGCTTATGATGGCGGCAGCGAAGATGATAACGCTTGGTACCATCAGAAACCTATAATAATGGAAGCATCAAAAGGCTTTGATATAAGAGCATGGATGGCTTCCCTAGGAAGCGCATCTCATTACTCCGGTAGTAATTACACAGGGCACGGAATAGGATTTAAAATCTCAGAATATCCGGCTTAATTTTTACTTAAGCTTATTATACCAATACTTCGAGCTTTGACGCAGTGCGTCATTTGATTCTCTTACATACTCTAAAGCGGAAATAGCTAGCTCGAGCTTTTGTTCAATAAATGAAGAGTCGCATTCGTCTATTACTTCTTTTATTATTTCCTCAATAAAGTCTATATAGGGACAAGTATTTGTCGGTATTTCTGGCGCTGATTGTTTTAGTTTACTTAATTTGTTGATGTCCATACTTTATGGTACACATCAAAAAAAACAACAGTTTTACTTTTTCTTATCCTTGTAGCCTGAATCAGAAACTGGTACACATTTGCCGTCTTTCTCGACATATCCTTCGTTGCACTCTGGAGGATAACCGGCTTTTTCGTCAGCTTTCGATTTTTTCTTTTTGTCTAAAATACTTTTCTTTATAGCGTCAGGAAGTTTTTTTTCTTTATCTGTTAGTTTTTCTTCTTTTTTGTCGTCCTTCTTGTCGTCTTTCTTGGCGTGGATATTATCCCAGAGACCTTGCTTGGCGCGAATGTCATTACTAAAATCAAGTTCGTTATTTTTATTGTTCATATATTATATATATACACGGGTTTGCTTGTTATTTCTATTTCGGCGCTAGAGAATTAACTGTTTTTTTATATTTACCCTTTTACAAAATAGGCCCCCCGATTTTTTTTCGATTTGCATTTTTTTGGGTTTTTTCTTTGTTTTGATTAATTATGGGTTTTTTATATTTGGTTTTTTGGTTTTTATACCCTTCGGATTTTTTTGTACTTGCTATTATTTGAAAATGTAAATTATTAAAAATGAGAATGAAAAACACCACCCCCCGCAACTTGCTGGTACTCAACGACTTATGAAAATTCAATTAACTACCCACCCCGGCGGTAGATTTGTGCAATAAAATAATTGAAAGGTAATTGCAAAAAAGTTTGACTTTAGTTAATTTATATGCGATATTCTATATATAACATTAAATAAACAATATAGAAAATAAAGATATGATAACAGACGAAATAATAGAATTCATGATTGAAGACCTTGGTATAATTGACTATGTAGGACAAAGAGAAGTTGAAGACTTTGAATTGTTTACTGATGCCGGAGATAATTTTTGGTCTTTCGATATGATAAAAAATGCTTTTAATGCAAAATAATTGAGATAAAGTTTGCATAAACTGAATAAATAGCTTACATTATACTTATGAAATTAATATTAGAAGATTACGAACAAATTAACGATGATGCCTTTGAGGGTACTTTTTACTATGGAGATGACACCATAATAGCCCAAATCAGTACAGATTGGCTAATCGACTACGAAGAAAATGATTTTGAAATTCATGCTGTCGTCTTGTCAGCCCAACAATATGATGGCAACGATCAACCTACTGAATTGACTATAACAAATGAAGAAATTGAAAACTTCGTTGAGAATGAGATGCACGAATGGTTTGACGATTACCTTAAGAAAATCGCTTAAATAGTTTGACACAACACCTTTAATCAATTACCTTATATATATGAAAATTAATAACGGAGCAATCTATCACAGTCAGTCAAACAATAAAGCCGTTCGCGTAGTGCGAGCAAATCAAGCCTTAGCCATAGCGTATGTCAAACACCACAAACAAGACATTGAGTCGGAAGTTTTCTTTACTGACTTGATGCCTGCAACAATCAAACAAGTAAAACAATATCTAGGCAAATAAATATGCTAATAATTTATATAGTAACCTCAATAATCATTGGTCTAGCTTATACAAACAAATAACAACATGAGAAAAGTAACACAACAAATTAAACAAGCATTCAGTCAAGGCACATCCTTAAAGGTGGGCAACACACGCACAGACGGGCAGACCGTTTGGCTACATGGCAACGCTATTGTAAAGCGTGACCCTGACGGCTTGGTTAGGTGGTCGCTTGCAGGATGGAACACGCCCACCACACGCGAACGCGTCAATGGTATAGCCAATGCAAATGTCTGCCAATTCAAATTCGAGCCGGTACTAAATGGTCAAATAATTGACGCATCCGATTGGTTCGCATCGCCTAATAAGTTGCCCGATCCTCTAGTGTTTTAATAGCCCACAAAGTTAACCTATACAACAGCCCACTACGTGGGCTTTTTTGTGCATTATTCTATAGCTGTATAGTGCAACAAATAAGTTGGCACGCTATATGTACAAGGCTTACGTAAGTCGTTGACTGTCAGGCACTTACGGCGGCCATGCCCGCGTAAGTCGTTGGTATTCAACGACTTATGCAATAAACAAAATAAATGAAAATAAATCGCCAAATAGCTTGACATTACGCACATATGCCCCTATGTTATATATATGATAACAATTACATTAAACAAAAACTTCACCAAATGGCTCAACATTACTATGTTCGGCAAGCTAATAGATAACGCTACAAATTCAGCTAATGCGATGCAAATTGCTAGCAGGCTACAAAGACAACACAAGCAGGCAACAGGCGAAAGATTAGTGATTATATCACGATAACGCTTGACACCACCCACCCAATAGACTACCTTATACATATGAACGAAAAACAAAGATTACAAGAAATTATCAACAATAACCTCGAAGCAGCTAATAATGGGTCAGGCTCGGCTATGATGCAATGCGTAGCCGCTCAAGCAGACCTTGATAGGATAGCACAAGCAGAGGCTAACGAGCTAGAGGCTTATATAGCACACACACCACTACCTACCCCCCTTAACATAGTAGACTAATACAATGACATCAATGACATCTGCATACCAATTGATACGCGACGGAGACGTCGTATGCTCAGCACCCAACTCTAGGGCGGGGCTTGATTCTCTGTATGAATTAGCCAATATGTGCATGAATGGCAACGCACCTAGAGACACACCCCTAAGGGATACCCCCGAGTTTCAGCTAGAGGTGCATCTATGGAATGGTAGCTCTGTGGTAGAGGTGGCTATGCAGTGGGTAGTGCTTAACCCCTCCTAAGTCGTTGACTATCAGGCACTTACGGCGGCCCGGCCGGCATAAGTCGTTGAATAACAACAACTTACGGCATAATTGACACAAGTTCCGTGCCAACTTCCCAAGAAAACCCCAAGAGAATAGTGCATCAACATAGTTGAAAGGTAAGTGAGAAAAAGCTTGTGTTTTGCCGGCTTTACCATTACATTGTATATATGAACATAATAGAACAAACAAAATACGAATTAGATTTGGATCTCGACCTTGGCTTGGCATTGGCTGAAGCTGAAGGCAACTTGAACCACTTGGCTCGTGAGTCAAATTCATCCGATTGGCAAGGTACAATCACGCAAGGCATAACAATTCTTGACGCATTAAACGCAGTACAAAAAGCAAGAAAAGCTTTCCAAGAAATAAAGCAAAATAATAGCCGGAAAGCTTGACATCCACCGGCTCCTCCTTTATGTTATATATATGCTTAATGATCGACATCTCCTCTTCCAAAAGGTTCAAGCCGATATCTTCTTTCACAAGGAAGTTATCAGAAACGAGAGCGACCCCGTTCTTGTCAAGATCTCTCGCGATCTGTTAAAGCAAAATCAAGACTGGCTTGCTGAATGGCAAGCTCAGAATAAACTAACTTTAAGTAGGAACTAAAAATATGAAAATTAAGATTAAACCTCTCTCCACTTGGTCAAATGTCGTATTCGATTTATACATCGGAAACAATTACTCCGGATCATTCGATTCTTTTAAGGAAGCTCAAAGCTATGGGCTTAAATTGACAAGCTCTTTTCTTTTACTAGAAAATAACTGAAATAATATGCTAGATAACAAAATACAGAAATTCATTCAAGACAATGGTCTTGTTCGCATTCAAGCCAGCCCAATGTCCGAGGCTTTTGATCTTTGGGAATGTCCCGGCGGTCATGTTTGGACTTTCGATATGATCATCGACTCAGTCAAGAAATAACCCAAAAACCCCTAAGTCGTTGAATACCAAGGGTTTACGGCGGCCAGGTCCGCGTAAGTCGTTGTATACCAACGACTTATGACAAAGTAAAATAAATGCAAAATAATCAATATATCGCTTGACTTTAGCCACTTTATGCACTACATTGTATATATGATAAATAATAAAACTAAAACTTTCACAGGTAATGTTCACATCTACTCAAACGATGATTCAAAACTTCCTTTGTTTAATACGAACACTAATACATTCATCAACTCAGTAATGACTAATAATGTAATTGTAGTGCAAGCCGAAGACAAGGGCGAAGCAAGAACAAAGATAAACAAGATTGCCGAAAACCTTCAATCTAAGGTAACGCTTGGAAGCAACAAGCAAGCCACAAAATACATTAATCAAATCTTCGTGAAATGACTAACTACACAGAGAGAGAAAAAATTCTAATAATAACAAAAATAAAACTATGACAAAATCCGAAATTGAAGCAAATATATCCCATCTCCATTGCCATCTTAAGGAAGCTACAGATCTCAGCGAGGCTGACAAAGTCTCGATTCGCAACGAGATCGGCTACCTTGAGGACAAGGTTTGTCTTCTTGACTTTCAGGAGAATGGGGATGTCGATTATGGCTATCATGACCAATATGACCAATAAAGTCGTAAGTCCTTGAATATCAAGGGTTTACGGCGGCCGGGCCCGCGTAAGTCGTTGAGTATCAAGTACTTAGGTGGGTTAGGCCCGCCTAAGTCGTTGACTACCAACAAGTTAGGGGATTGAAAATTATTATTTACTATTTATCTATTTGCTATTTGTAGATTTACTATTTGTCGATTTAGTATTTATCGAGCGCCTCTAAATCTTCTAATAAAACATATAGCTTGCCGAATGCTCCTTGCGCTTGTTTGGTCATATCTTTAAAGCGCCCACTTTCTAAGTTTTTACTTACGCAGTCGGCACTTAGCATATATTCGCCTTTTCTTGGTCTTTCGGTTGTTGGCACTTCCATCATGGCAAATTGACTGCCCCCTCCAATAGTTGTGGCAATAAAAAAAGAAATCATATTGGTCTAGCCTCTCCTTCTATGTTTATGTAATGTAGATTTCTCTTTTTTGCTAATGACTCTGCTAACTCTATGGCTTTTGCCTCGCTAGTTAATTCGTCAATAAATTTTCCAAAAGAAAAAACTTGAATCCAATTAGTAAAATTTTTGTTTCGTCTAACGCTTATCATTATGTTTTAATTGTTTGAAATAATATCTTTGTGCATCATATAAAATACAACGATCCAAGGCAAGAATAAAAGTATGTCGTAACTCATTTGTAGACTCCTTTCATTTCGTCAGAGACTCCGATGTCCTGATCTTCTTCGTCAATGTCTTCGGCAACATCTGTACCAAGGAATTGAGCTTCGTCCTGAATGTCCGAGTTTGAGATGCCAAATAATCCATTCTCACCGATGACCTCTTCGGTCTTGACCTCTTCCACAAAACTCTCGACTGCTTCGTTGGTAAAACCTTGGCTTGCAAGGACTGCGTTTTTAATAAGGTTAATTCTTTCTTGTTCTTCCATAATATATAATCTAGTGTGTTTTTGTTGATTAGTCAAGTAATTCTTTTCTAAAATCATCTCTTAACTTTTGTAAAAGTCTAGCCCATGACTTGCCATTGATCTGTGCATCTCTCATGTGGTTGCTTACTGATAAAGGAGACTGCCAACCGAGAACATCGTCAGACAACTGAAGAGGAACATAATCGCCATTGTCGTCATAGATAGCGATTTCATATTCGTTGTCTGCTACATTTCCATAGAATGATCCTCTTTGACCTTCGGGCATATCACTTGCAACGACTGAAATTGAAAAGCCATTTTCAAAGCGGAGGACTGCATGAACTGCATCTCCCATGCTACTATGTGGTTGAAATTCAAGATCATCAAAAGACAAAAGTCTTAAAGCTGAAGATTGAAATTGTGAGACTGAGTTTGGTACTTCGTAATTAATCATAAGTACATAGTAAGCCAGTTTTCTAGTTATAGCAAGAAAAAAGATCATTAGTTTTGCATATTGTTCTAAGTCGTTGAGCATCAAGGACTTCTGCGGGCCGGGCCGCCGTAAGTCATTGACTTACAGTGACTTAGGGAATTATTCTTCCATCATCCACTCGTCAAGAGCATAAGTGTCTAAATCCTCATCCTTATAACTCGCACCGTCGGGTGTTTCTGTTTGGTCGCAAGCTTCTAGCTCATTCGCTAAATCCTTATAGTGAACAAATCTTCGAGCCATCTTATAAAGCCCTTCGTCGTTAGCTAACCATAAAGCCACATTCCAAGTCGCCCAATTCTTCCATCCGTTGTATCCTTCCATAGTCTTACCCTTCTATTAGTTGCTTAAATTGATCGTAAACTTTTTGCTTGCTACCTTTTAGGTTAAACTCGTCCTTAACGATGGAGTAGCAACTCCTACCCCTTGACATCCTCAAGCCATTAAGCTCAAGCCTTAGCCCCCGAAGTAATGTTTTAAATCTGAATGCTTCAATTTGTGTTGGTGTGTTTAGTATCATATCTTTAATATAGTTTAGTTGTTGTCTTGTGTCAAGTCTTCTTTTTCTAATTGTACTCTGATGTATAGGTCGCCATTCTCGTCTTCGTCCATGTCGGCATAATTGCAATCTTTAAAATCTTTAATGTCGTATCCTCTAATATTATCAATAGAGAAAGAGCATAAATCATTCCCTCGGTAATCTTCAATCTGTATTATCATATCTTTATGTGTTAAACGATTTCTTTTACCATTTTCATTAGTCCCTTTACTTCGTCTAGGTTTTGTTGAAGCAAGTTAAGTTGTGCAAGTATGCCTTTGTAACCGACATATCCTCCATTCATGTGACCCTGCCAAGTGTCGCCCACTTTCTTGAATGAAACATCCCAACCACAATGATAATCATATGCTTTTAGGATGCCGTTTGGCAAGAGTTCAAATGTTAGTTCTTTTCCGTTTGTTTTGTCTTTTAATGTCATATATATAAACTAAGGCATAAACCCAATTAACACAAGAAAAAAATGAATTAATTTCGCATATAGTCGTAAGTCGTTGAGCGCCAAGCACTTATGGCGGCCCGGCCCGCCTAAGTCGTTGACTATCAATCACTTAGGAGAACTTCTTTCAACTCTGTGACTGACCACCCCGAAAGCTGAGAAAGCTCCCGGAGTGTCATTGATATATTTGAGTCAAATGTATTTGTTACTTTTTCTTTTGTCCATTTATTCATGAGTTTGTCCCTTCTACTACGAATCCTGTTTCATCCTTCTTTGCCAAACCTTTTTCGATAAGACCAACAACAACACCTTTCTTGTCAAGAAAACGCAAGTCAGTTTCATCACCATTGACGACCTCAAAACCTTTCCATGTTTTGGGTAATTGATTGCGAAATACAACGGCAACATTGCCACCCATTAAAAGAACCATCTCGCACTTTTTGTCGTTATTCTCTGAGCGAGAAAAAGTTAAATGATAATTAGAGGGAAATTTTGCCTCGCCCTTGATAAAAGGTTTGCCGAGAAAAGAACACATTCTTTTGAATGATTTGGTATAATCATAAAATTGAGTTGATGAGTGCTTTTCAAGAATAGTCGCACCATCCTCATTGATCTCATTTTCCCACATGATGTCGCTTGTAAGATTAGGACGAAATACAGCTTTCATGCTTTTCTTTTGTGCCGACTTAATTGAAGAAGTAATTTCTTTGGATAATTTCTCAAAAAACTCCATTTTCTTCTCAAAGAACAATTTTGTTTTGTTGATGCGTGAATCTTGAACAGATCCCATTTGACCACGACCTGCCGTATTCAAACAAGACATTGTGCAACCTTTAGAACGCCATTGGCAAGTTTCGTAGCCTGAAAGATTTGCTGGAGCTAAATGAATTCCTTTTGTGATGTAACCGAGTTTTTCTCCTTTGAGAATTTTTTGATTACCTGATGTGAGAAGTGTTGTTTTAATCATAACTACATACTAAGGCACTTTTTCAATTAACACAAGAAAAAAATCAATTAAAATGAAAATAATTCTAACTCGTTGAATACCAAGCACTTGCGCGGGCCTGGCCGCCATAAGTCGTTGATTATCAACAACTTAGGTAATTAAGGTAGAAATAAAAAAGCCCCTCCCCGAATACTCAGAGAGGGGCAAGTAATGACTATTTACGCCAAAACTAATTCGGATCCGACTTTTTCTTTTTCGATGCCGACAAAAGGATCAAGCACCGAATGAAGAGCATATGACCTGTTCATGAGGTGAGCAGGTTGGGAGCTTAGTTGTAAGTTGCCCTTATATACTTCTGTAAAAGCATTATAAAGTGAATTTACATTTCTATCCCAAAATGAAGGGTGATCGCTAGATTCCCATTGATTCAATACATCGGGGATTCTTTGCAGGTTGATCGCCTTAGCTTGATAAGCCTTGACGATTAAATCGTTTGCCTCAGAGTTAGTGATCTCTTTCTCTTGGTAAGACTTGACCCGATTGTCTTGAGTGTTCCACATTGTAAAGAGTTGACCCAATCCGCTTGAGATTTTTTGACTAATCACATCAAGCAACTTATCAAGTTCGCCCATGTGCTTGCGAGCAACGACAACCTCGTTAGAAAAGATTAAGTTGTCGCACACAAAGGGAGCATCACCTGCACACATACCCGCAGCGAATGCTTTATCGTGAGCGTTACGCAACCCGATGATGGTTGCCCTTTCCTCTTGACCCTTTCTTGAGCCGTGGCTCACTTGAAACAGCCCAAAGTATCTTGCTCCATCTTTAGCTAGATTATGGCATTCGCTTTGCACTTGGAAGTGCCTAGAGGACAATTCACTTCTGAATCTATTGATCATGTCAATATGACTGATAGGTTGATGAGATACAGAGCGAGAGCCGTCTTTATTGAGCTTTTCCCTGTATGTTGCTAATGGAGTATTAACGGCTTTAACTTGTGAGAGATTGACGACATCATGCTCGCCTCCGCAGATTGTTAGGTTGGATTTTCTTGTTATCATAGTATTATAGTAGTGTATTTTTTTTAATTTGTCAAGGATTAATTTTTATAGTTTTGGTCTAATCCTGTTTTGTTTAGTGTTTCGTATGCAGTTGCTTTTTCAGCTATAGCTTTGAGTGTTTCGCCTATCATGTCAAGGACTTTGAAGTCATCAATGTTAAGTTCTTTTTGCATTGGTTCGATGACCATCTCAAACAAGACGCTTTGCATTGCTTCCATGACTTCGTCGGGAGATGGTTGACTCTTTGCGTAGGATTCGTTTATATTCATTTTAGTCTTCTTTTAGTTGTATGTCGTAATGTTCGCCATCTTTAAGCACCATAGATGCAAAGTTTTTTAAACCTAGCTTTGCTTGCTCTAATGTATAGGCTTTAGTTCTTGCGATCTCTACCCACGCCCCTGATGATGTGTTTGCCATTAATTGATATATATTCATGCTAATTTTGTTTTATGTTTTAGTTTTCTATGCAAGACTTTATTCTTCATCTTGAATGGTCGAGCCTTAGTGAAAAGGATTTGTTTTCTTATCTTTATCTCTCTCGCTTTCATATATACATAGTAAGCTAATTTAATAATTAACGCAAGAAAAAAGTGAATTAAAACAAAGATAGTTGTAAGTCGTTGAATATCAGGCACTTGCGCGGGCCAGGCCGCCGTAAGTCGTTGATAGTTAAGTAGTTACAAAAAACCCCCCTTTCGGATTCGAAAGGAGGGATAATGATATTAAACAAAGTCTATTTGCTAATTTCGCTTTTCTAATCGGTAAAGCTCAAAAAGGTCATTGCGATGACTTTCATAAGCCTGTTGGGACTTGTCGCCCCGCATCTCCTTGAGGGCCAAGCTATACCCTTGTGACCTAAGACTTGACCGAAGCCAATCAGCTTTTTTGTTTGCCAAGTCGTTGGCGTCGCTTAAATTTCTATCCTTTAATAATTCTGATGATGACATAATATTATACTCCTTTGGTTAGTGATACGATACGATCATAACGGAAGGAACGAACTCCTCCTTTGTTATGGCAGAAACTTCTGAAGCCCGCAACTTTGATGGCTTGAGCAACATTGCCAAACTCATTCTTGTGTTGTGGTTTTTCGATGGTGTACATCTCGGTTCTTCCGTCCGCAGTTGTATAGACTACGCTATAAAGTGGGTTGAAGATTCTTTTGATTGTGTTGATTAGTTTTAGCATGATGCTTTTTCCTCCGTTTTTGTGTTGTAGTGGTTGTAAGTCTCGCAAGCCTCATCGGCTGATTCAAAACTTACTGCGATTAAATCTTTTTGGATGTCGTGACAGAACCAAGGTGTTTCTGATTCTTCAAAGAACAATTCCCATTGCTCTGTGTCTTCGTTGTAATTAGGAAGGTCAAGGGGTCTGCCTTCACATACTGCTTCTATATAATTGTTCATGATTATGATAATAGATTACTTAATTGTTAGTGTCAACCCTTAATCAGCAAGGGATTGGTGAATCTTCTTCTGTTTCGATAGTGACACAGAAATGACTTGCTAGTTCTTTAATCATTACATCATTATTGAAATAATTATATGCAAAAGTTAAAAGTTGCTCTTGCTCTTCTCCCGTATGTCCATCTCTGAGTTCGTCATATATCTCAAAGATATTCATATTCCAATTCCAACCTTCTACTCGTGATTCTATTTGTGATTTTGTCATATTTCTTGTTTGTTTATAGTTGTGCTGATTGGAATGATGATTCTATTCTAAGCTCATTTTGTAATGATGTCAAACTTAAAATGATATCTTCTAGGGTTTCTTCGGCAGACATCATGGTTGCGCCAAGTGGAAACTTTTCAGGGTGTTGTTCGTGTCGATCCAAACATACTTTGGACATCGGATCGGCATATGCCATTTCTCCTCTGACTATGTCTAGAATGGTTTCTCTTATCTTTGCTTGTGTCATAATATTTTACTTTTCCTCCATGTTCAAGTCATCCACATTGCAGTGAAATAATTCTTCATCTTTGTCCATAATAGCCACAAGATCATCGTAAACATAACTCATAAGATCGTCAAGATCCATATCGTCTACAATTTTTTGTGCTACTGCCATCACATTCTCGTCTGTATAATTCATTATTGTTTTTTCTGTTTCTTTCATAAGTATAATATAGGTTAGTTTGTTGTGTGTGTCAAGCCTTCTTATAAAGAATCTTCTTCATTTAATACTTTTTCTTTTAACTCGACTAATAATTGATGTGTTGAATACCACGAATCTGTCGGATCTACTTTACCCTCCATTTCGCTGTCTTCAATGTAATTGATGACTTCTTGAATTGATTCTGATACAGGGATTCTAACTAATAATTGTTTCATAATTATCTATTGTATGCGGTTACTTGGTTGTGTTGTAGTTTAACTTGATCTGCATAGTATACAAAACTTTCGTCCTTCTTGTCAACAAAAGTCTCATACTTATATGGATTATATGTTACCTCTGTCGCGGGGAGATCGGTGTCTACATTCTCTGCGTCTTGAAGATAGCCCTTGACAAATGCGTGAACATTCTTACGCTTTTCACGGAGAACTTTTTCTCTACCCTTAACATCAACATGAAAATAACAATCCCACATTCCAATTGAATGATCCTTTGGGATGTGAGCTTTAACTAATCCGTGTTGCTTTACTGACCAGCAGTCTTTGTGAAGATTCTTATATACATAAACAGGTCGGTTAGATTTGATTATGTATCGTGGGTCGTGTTGGTTTCTCTTTATCATATATACATAGTAGACCATCTTTTTAGTTAACGCAAGAAAAAAAACAATTAAAACGAAAATAGTCATAACTGCTTGAACATCAACACTTTGCGCGGGCCTGGCCGCCGCAACCCCTTGGTTATCAACGACTTATGTAATTTTTTAATTTTGTAGCTTAATTTTTAATTAAATTTTATTTTATATTGTAGTTTTTTATATTGTAGTTTATATATTTATAGTATTTGTATTATATATATTTGTAGTTGTTGTATTTGTAAGGGGCCTATTTGTAAACGGTAGAGTTGTAATTGGGCGGAGCCCGCATTATTCAGACTTCACCAGGATTAATGCCAAAAAAAGAGTCAAAGCAATATAAGCTAACATCATATTCTTAAGCACGGATGGATTCAATCGCTTCCTTCACTGAGAGGGGCACGAATGGAGACTGAGCCATCTCGGTGAGCACTTGGCTACTGATGGACACATCCCGAAGGTGCGTGCCGTAGGCTTCTTGGTTCTCTATCTCTGTCTTAGCCCTATAGGCGTCTACTTGCTTTCTGCAGCTACCAAAGCGAAGCAGAACCGGAAGGTTAGGCATTTCTGCCTCTAGGGTGGATAGGTCGTTAGCATCCATAAAGCAAAATTGCTCTTTAGATATAATTTTTAGTAATGTTTTAATCATAAGTATAATATATGTGTTTTTGTTGGTTGTGTCAAATTAATACGGCGGAAATAGTAAAATTAAATTGTCCTTGGAGCCGCCCTTTGGGTGAGTTAAAACTCCTATCGCTCTAATGTTGTTTGGCTCATCATCAATCCAATATAAATCTTTCAATTCATAAGTGCGCATTAAGTCTTTGAACGAATCATCCATGTGCCCTTGTATGAATTTTATGCTCGATGGTGATGGTGGCGAGTTAATTCTTCTTCTATATCCATTGTTTATTATTGGTATCATGTATATGAGTATGGCAGAAATGTGGCGCTTGTCAATAAATAAAAAACCCCCCTTGCGGATTAACGCAAGAGGGGCATAATAACAAAACAGCGAATAACCAACTCGCAACAGAAAGACTCGACTCCTCAATAGTGAAAAGGAGGCGAGAATATGAAAATGGTGTGGGGCGGGATTACTGATTCCGCAACATTTCGGGATGAACATCAGTTCATGGTTTCCTACTTCGCACTACAAATTAGACTTGGTATTCGTCATCGACTCATCCGATTGGACTCTATCGCTCCACCACAGAGAATTTGCATACTTTAGCCCGCTCATCACAGGCTTATTCAGTCACCCACAGGAAGGATTATAAGCCCTTCCAAAGTTTTTAAAATGTTAAAGATCAAGCTTATTTTATTTAATTGAGTTTAGCTTTCTCAATGATTTATATAGTATACTCTATTATTTGTTATTTGTCAAGTTCTTTTTTGGAAATTTATAATCTTTATTCCATACTAGTATGTTTATTGATTGTCCTTTGTATTTAAAGTTATTATTATATATCATAATTTATTATTATTTAAGTATATTTATTCCTGTTATCTTTTGAAACTTAATGATGCTTTGGTAGACTGCGTCTTTCTTGTTTGATCCTGTCTCTATTTCAAACACTAAATCAATGCAATGATCTGTATTGTGGCGAACCTTAACTCTGTTCTCGACAATGAAGAACTCAAAACCATGACTCTCTATCAAGACAACCGCATTCATTAGCTCTTCCCAACTCATACTCTTAGTCCTTCCATTTCTGATTCAAGATATAATTCTGCGCGATAATAGATATCTTCCTCAGATAATTCAAACGAATGCCCATCAATAGCGAGACAGAAAGATTCTCCATCTTCATGGATAGTATAATCATTTAATTCAAACCATTTTTTGGCATATTCAATTGTTTTTATTTTTGTTTCATTCATAAGTATAACTATATATAATATTAATTACTTGTCAAGTTATTTATTTAATTGGCGAAGTTCTTTTAATAATAGTTTTATTTTATTGTAACTATCTTTAGGTGGGAACATATCATTTACTTGTGGATAGATTGTTGATCCATATAAATCTTCTAGGAATTCTTCTACTTTAACTAATTTAATTAAAGAAAATTCTTTTGGAGTTAATTGTTCCTCCAACTCTTTATTGGATGCAAACATACTAACCTTGTCGCTGATGGGCTTGATTGAGGCATCCATTACGCAACCCTCCTTGCTCGCTGAGCTTGAATCTGTAGCAATCTACGATCCGCTTGTCGTTGTTGGGCTTTAATAGAATCCTCTACTACTGAACCATAGTTGGCGAACTTAAACTGCTTGATGTAAGTTCCTTTGGAGATGTTTGATGCGATGTGTGATGCTCTTGCTGAATTGCTCATGGTTTTATTGGTTGTTGTTATTGTTGGTGATAAGATTAACTATATAGACTTCTTGTGTCGTGTCAACACTTATTTTTTTCTTTTTCTTGATTCCTTTAGTATTTTCTTATCTTGCAACATATCATTAATGTAGAATTCATTATTAAAGATGCCCCGAATGTTCTGACCATTGTTGGTTAGCTTATTCAAGTGTGCTTTAAGGTCGTCTATCATGCCGTGTACGACTTCTAGCGCCTCATCTTTTGATGCGGTCTTGCCTGTGGCTAGAGTTGTTAGCTTTGCGCCCGCTTTTAATTCTTTTTTTAATTTAGTTAATTCTTTTTTAATATCAAGAATTTCATCTAATTTTGTATTTATATCTCTAGCTAAACTCATATTTGTTATTTGTTATTTGTTAAGTTGTAATTCATTATTTGACCAAGTATGAATAATCGGGGCAAAAAGTCAACACTTTTATTTAGTTGGTGTAAAATAAATCATGGATTATAAAACAAAAAAGAAAATTATTATTAATTATTTATTAAACTACTTTGTTAACTTTGTGGGTGAGGTCGAATTTGCCGTACCCCATAAACTGGTGTCCGCTCATTGGGCGCAGACTACATACGAAAGGCTTAGTGAACAAGAGAGGGAGAACATCTACCTTGCCTCTTTGGCGAAACAAGCTAAACACAAAGCAAAGATAATTGATTATTTGGAACATTCGCTTTCAAGTTCACTCGTTATGTCTGAAGTTAATGGCTCGCCCGAAAAGAGAAGGATGCGTATTGAAGAGTATGCCCGACATAAATACGACTCGATGTCCGAGCGTGACAAGCAAGCTATACTCAACATGATTAACAACATACTATAACAATACAATAGAATATAAAATAGTTATTATTTAAAAAAATACAAATTACAATTTAAAAAATACAAAATTAATAATCTTTAAAAAAATACAAAATTAATAATAGTTATTTGGGGCATGATATTTACTTTTCTGTATAATTGGGGAATAGCATTACTAGATTGCTATCAGTATAACCCTCATCTGTTGGCTCTGCTAGCTTACCTACTGCCCTAGCGCCCTCGTCTGTCTCGATCCAATCTAGGTCTTTAATCAAGTAAACCTTCATTAGCGCCCCGAAGCTCTCGTCCATGTGATGCTCAAGGAACTCAACTGATGGATCTTTCGGCATTTTAAAAATCTTTTTTAATATTTTATTATTATTTGGGGCTTATTAATTAATATTTTATTTGTAATTTTATTATTTCGGGGCTTTTATTTGTAATTATTTATTATTGTTACTGATATTATTGTTTATTATTATTTGCTTAAATAAGCTAAAGCAAACTAAAACAAACTAAAATGTGCCAAAATTAACTAAAAATTAATAAAATATTTTATTGCTTTATAGTTGGATAACCAAATTTGTTTCTTTCTATTTTCGGTTTTGTTTTATTATTATTCTTGCGCCTTTTAAGTTTTAATATTAAATTATAAATTATTATTATTAATCGCGCGAGGGTTTTGGTTATCTGTTTCATTTGCTTATTGTTTCTTTTTCTATATAAAATTAAAATAAATAATTAAAAAGCCGACATCACATTTTCATCTTATTTTTTAATATTGTAATTTATATTTAAGTTTTAATTTAGTTATTATATTCTTATTATATCCTTATAGTATTGTTTATAATGGTTGTGGTGTGTTAAACCTTGGATTTCCTGTAAGAAATGGGGGTTTCGTTGCTCTTGTGAGGATGCGTGAGAATCGCTTGACTCTCTGTCCTTAATGAAGCGTATTTAACAATCAAACTGCCCAATAATCGGGGCAATAAGACTAACCAAATTATGATGATATTACTTGTCATGTCTATTTAATCAATTTATAAATCAAATTATTGTTTTAGCTATTATCTTTAATTTGAGTTGTATTATTGTTATTTGAATCATTTAGCATTTTTATTGCTTCGTTGTAATTTGTTGTTTGTTTATTGATTGTTGCTTGTATTTTGTTTCGATCATTTTGATTAGTAGTTAAATTAAATAATCTTTTTTGTTTACTGATCCATGTATTAAAGTGTTTAGTAATATTATGAGCGCCATTTGATCGTTCTGCTCTGTTCCATATATATGTCATGTTGTATCTTTGGTTGATGATTAATGTATAATAGAAGTATTACATAATGCCCCGAAAGTGTCAAGGCTTTTAAAAAGAAATCTCAGCTTTTATGTAGTTACTGAGAAGGTGATGAAGTTGACCACATACAAAATCCTTGGGATAGGAAAAAAATGCGCTACAATACCTATGGGATAAATTATTTAGTTGATTCAAGAGTTTCCGCTCTTAGCTTTTTTAATTCATTAAAGAAATGACAATTATTAATGTTTTGACAGATCATCTTTGAATTCCTCTACCCTCTATCACATCTAATTCATCTAGTAAAGCAAAAAGTTCAGTTAATATTTCTTCCGATTTAGTTTGTGTAGATAATATAGATTTATACTTAGGGTTACTCAAATCTTTGCTTGACCATTCGGTTTTGTTACTCATTTCTGTGAGCAAATCGCCTTCCTTGCGCAAACCATAAGCATTGTCACGAAAGTCTTTAGCCTTCTTTATAATATCGTATATTAAGGATTCGCTCATTAAGATACCTCCAAGGCACTAATAGTTTTATCGTCATTATCTTCCACATTGAAGGATAACTCTCTCACAAGCTCAAGAATGTCTGCGCAACGAGTACCATGATCTCTGCAAACTTGCAAGGAATTAATATGATTAATTGTAACTCTTTCGTTCTTTGCGATTTTATTATTGACATAGTTTGTTATTACAACACGAAGATCAAGGTTAGAGAAATCGTCTCTTTCTTCTTCTTTTTCTGTTTGATCCATGTCGAAATCATCTGAATCGTCATAATCGTCTTCGTCATAATCGTCAAAATCATAATCGTCTTCGTCAAGATAGTCACTCTCATCTGATCCATAGATAGGCTTATTAGCCTCGTAGACAGGTGTATCTAACTCTTTGCGAGTTCCTGTGATGTCAGAGACTACCTTGTACTTAGAAACCCTTAATTTTTGAAAATCGCAATCAGTTGGAACTGATACCGCATCTTGTGGGTCAAATTCAACAAGAAGCAAGCGCCCATCTTTCCCTGCCCATTGGTTAGCATAATCATAAGAACCGACATGAAGACCAAAAGAACAATGATTGTCCTTGTTGTCGTCAACGCATCTTCTAGCAACTTCGATTGTCGATCCAACCTCATTGAGAATTTGATGACGATCATTAGTCTCGCCTTGGACAACAATTGTATCAGCGTTGCCTGTTGAACTCCAAAAGTTACCTTGAACACCCTTGTAACCTAAAACTTTACCTTCGGGAGTAGTCGCAAGAGACTTGTAACTCAAGAAGGAATACAATTCATTGACCGAATTGGCGCTTGGATTAGCTTGCAAGCGAGTAATAAAGTTGGTGAGAGGAGCAGAGTCCTTCATGCCCGAACGAAGCATATCAAGTAATTTGTCAACCACGACACCATGCAAGCGATGACCCTTGTAGTAAACAATTTCATCCCTGACCTCGATTTCTCCTTCAACGAAGTTTTCAACCGCCTTAGAAATATCTAATAAGTCTCCAAGGTCATCGTAACGAGCATCAAGAATAGCTTTCTCGGCAAGTTTAAAGTTAGCATGATCTGAGCGCAAAGTGTAAGGCTTGCCTTCCCAAAAGATGGTGATTGAATTGTCGCTAATTGTATATGGTACTTTATTCATAATGTTTTTTGTTTTACTTCTATAATTAATAATATGTTCTAGTATATTGATTTTCTATTTAATGTCAAGTGTTTATTTTTAGAAAGATGAGAGAGGGAAGTTATCACCCTTCCCCCTCTCTGTTTTTATCACACAAAGCAATATAGTCTAAAATGATTGGTAGTTCATCTAAATCGCCCCAACTTGAAACTGCTTGAGACATCATTTTAAGGCAAGGATAGTTCTTGCTTAAAGTCTCAAAGCAATCTTCGACTTCGTCCTTGGTCATGGATGGTTTTACATGAATGTCAAGCCAATTCTGATTACTTACAGATAGGTATAAATAAGCCTCTCTGACTATATTGTCAATGTTACCTTGAAAAATATTCCAAGAATTATGGCAGATAGCAACTAAATGATCTTTTGGTAATTCATGCTTGAAGTTTGTATTTTGAAAAATTCTGCCAATATTGTAACCAAGTGCGCCAAGTTTTGTTGATTTGTTATATACTCTATTATCAGCAAATATAACAGACTCTTTCTTGTTTTTCTTGATTACATTTTTACTATAATCAACATAGTAGTCAAAGAAAGATACCCATACATCCTTGTCAAGCTTTTTAACATCTCCTGTTCTTACTCCGAATAATTCGATTGTTTTTTCTTGCGAATCATCTTCTGCGCAATTAACGATATTGATAAGTTTATGCTGAACATCATTTAGCGCAAATCTGTCATGGTCAATTTTTGAATTTTTAATTGGAACATAAAGCAATTTGCCATCAATAGAACCTTCAACCTTGTCAAGACTATAATTTATTTCAGCATTGACCCAATAATCTGCATTTCTATGTACACGATTACTCTTGTTCATTTTGAATAAAGCGACATTTGCTCTACTTTTAGAACCCGATACTTTGGTCTTTATTACTTTTTCTTTCTCAACAATAGATGTACGAGCGATATGCTTGGCATCAATCTTACCAAAATGCCATTCTTGCTTAATGTGCGCATCACCCAATTTAGTGATAGGAGTAATAATATAAACCACTTCCAAGTCGGGATTCTCGTTCATCAATGTACGAACTCTTAAATTGTTGCCATGACTTGAATCAACATCGTGAATCAAGAACATAGATTTGTCTTGACAATAGGCACGAGTAGTCGCTTTTGTTTGAACTTTAAAGCCATTGCGAGAGTTAGAATCATAAATCTTTGAAGACTCTTGGATTCTAATCTCATCTTGCATTTTATAGTCAACTTGAAACATAGGACTTTCAATACTAACACCTTTCCATTCAAAACTATTCTCTAAAATTCTTTTAATGCTATAAGGTAAGGCATTAATTACCTTGGCATAGTTGCGCTTGGCATCAAATAAATCTTCTGAATCAGCAAGTTTTGCTTTAGCTATTTCTTGTACAGAATTGCTTGCTTTAAGTAATTGAGCGCAAATTTCTTTTTGAGTTGACTTATTGTATTCCAAGGATTCTCTACTATGGTGCAACTTTACTGAACCAACAGGAACTCTGATGTAAAAATTAGATTCGCTTAAAAGTTGATTAATAAGATTGACTTTACCATCATCTGAAATGTAGTTTTCTACACTCATAGAACCACGATCAAGAGGGTAGGAAACTCTACCCATAATTACATGAGCGGTTCTGTTGTAATAATTATTATCATCCTTCAAGAAAAACCATTCGTCATTATCATCTTTAAGCACATATTCGGGCGCTTTGATGAAATCTTCTTCGACTCCAATGAATTTTGGCATTTCATCCGCACTAAAGAATCGGAAGAAATCTTGGACAACTTCTTGGAATTTTGAAAGATCATCATCTGATACTGCAACCTCGATGCTTAATCCTGTTGGCTCAGAACTTGGTTCTTCAAATAATCTAACAATCTTTGTGTCATCATCATCATTAACAAAGATGTTATAAGAAGATTTCATTCCACCATTATAAGAAACACAAGTGAAGTTTTCGCCATAAGAAAGAGGAGCAAACTTGCCGATACCAAATGCGCCAATGTAATTGTTTGATGTGCGCTTGGTTGACTTACCATACTTAGAGTAAAGACCAAATACATCTTCTTGACTTAACCCTCCACCAAAGTCACGAACCGCAAAGGTAGGATTCATTTTAGTTGGCAATTTGATCTCGATTTGACGATCTGAATTAGCTTCAAGGTTGGCATCAAGTGCATTAGCAGTAACTTCACGAACTACTGCAAGACGAGTGTTGGAATAATTGTTGCGTAACAATGATGCTACATAACGCATATCTTCTGCATCAATGGTGCAGTTGACTGAGTCAAAATCGTGAGACTGAACTACTTTTTTTCTTTCTTGTGTGATAATCATTTTGTGTGTTTGTTGTATGTGATAAATTAAACTATGATTGAAGTATGACTGATGGTTGTGATAATGTCAACACTTTTTTTTTAAAAATCTTCAATTACTCTTAACATCTCCTCAAAAGCATCTAATTCTTTCATGTATTGAGATTCGTCTTCTTGGTTAGATATAGAGTAGTTTTTAATTTCTTCAATTTTTTCTTCTATTAATTCTATTACTTCGTTCATAGTGTGTTGTTTGTTTTTTCTTTGTCTCTGTCTATTTGTCCCCATTGCGAAACGCTTAATGGGCTATTATCTAAAAATTCAGCTAGATTCATAAAAGATTTCTTTGCTATATGTTTCTCGAAAGACATTGTTGTATCTGCGCCCCCAAGTTCACCTATGTAAAGGTGGAATATTTCTTGAAAAGTTTTTGCGCCTTCTAATTTTTTAATCATAATGTTTTTCGTGTTCAACTATTGATTCGATGTGATCTTTTAATATGTCGTGCATAAGTTCAACATCATAAACTCTTTTGCCTTCGTCTGTCAAGGAAAAAAGAACAGGAACTAAAATCTTGTCGTGTTGTGGGTAATCGTTGTCTTTATGTATTTGAATTGTGTGTCTCATTATTTACTTCCCCCATTTATATTTTCTAATTCATTTTCTCTAGCTTGTCTTCTCATTGCCACAACAAGTTCTTCGTCAACTAATCTATGTATATTTGTAGTATCTTCTATTGCAGTACCAAAATACAAATCAATAAGATCAGCGATTTGATCTACGCATTCATAAAGACGATATTGATCTCCACCATTCGTGGGAACATTGAAACTAATTTTTTGTGTTGTGTAATTCATTTCAGTACAATAAACGATTAAAAAGATTCTGTCAACACTAAATCTCCACTTTCCCACATATCCCAATGAGATTCATAAGCATGATCCCAATTATCATACTCTCCATTTGCTACGGAAATTGTTGCCTCTCTTTGAATTAATTCGTCATCAATTTCTTCCCAATTAAAATCGAGAGACATTTGATCTTTGTGGTAAACTATTTCTTCTATTTCGTTCATGTCGATATTTTCCGCTTTTATGTACATATAGTTGTTAATATGTCGATACTCTAAACATGAACAGGGGACTTGTCAACAATATTTGCCAACTCTTCATCTAGCTTTTCGCTTAAATCCATATAGTCATCCAAGGGTAGATCGTCTTCCATAACTTTAATTGCAACGCTGATCGCAGGAGAATCATCCTCATTTAAAAAGTGAAACTTCATTGGCACTCCATTTAGAATGTCATTAATTTCTTCTCTAGTTAATCCTAATGTCATGTTGTATTCTTTATTCATTGATGTATATCCCCTCTTGTTCTAGTTCGTCTTCAGTAAACTCCATAGGTTCTTCCCACTCTTCATCATGCAAGAAGTAAGTACCTGTGAAACTATCGTATTGTAATTTATTATTATTTTCTTCTATGTAATCGTTCATGTTTAATACATTATAGTGGTTTTATTATTGTGTCAACTAAAATTTATTATTTTGATTATTTAATATTTCTCTTAATTCTGTATGTCTAAAAACTATTCTGTCTGTTAATTTTGAAATGTCTTCATCGGATAATATTACTTCGTCACTATAATATTCATCATTGGTAATGTCATATAAGAAATTAGATATTTGACATTTTAATTGTTCTAAAAATTTTGCGTGTTTAATTTTAGACAAATCAGTATAAAAAGGATTGCCGTTTTCATCTGTCTCTACTAGTCCACTCATAATTCTAAATTTGCAGTTATTGTTACATCTAATACTCCATGATTGACTGCACTTTCAACACGATAACCTTTGGTGACTAGATTGTCAATGATAGAATGTCTATGATTCCAAATATCTTTATCCCATCCACGATAGTCGCAAGTAGAAAATGATGATGACCCTGTTTTAGCTACTCGTTCTTTATGATACTCAATATTTGCTTTTAATTTTTCTTTTAATTCATTCATTTTATATATTCCCTTTCTTGTAAGTATTCTTTAAAATTAACTTTAAATTCTTTTAGCCAATGTGGGTCAACTGCGCATTCCGCAAGCATCTCCCAAGGATCACCTAAATAGTTATCAATGTCAACATCATAATAGAATTTTATTTGATCTACTAATGGCATATCTTTTATGTATTGTTCGTATGTTGGTAATTCTTCCATGTCTTTATTCAAGTTCATTTTGCATGATATGTCAAGCATTTTTATGGTTTTTTCGTAAAAAGTTTGTATTTATATAGTTAAACTAATATTTTGCATCTTTTATAATGCTTTTGCTTGGGTTCTACCCGCTCCATCCATTTGCATCCTAAGAATGCTTGATTGCCCCTTGCGAGCAGTTGCTTGCTTGGCATAAGCAAACGCACTTGGGTCGCTAAAAGTCTGCATGACCATAGTTGATTTGTCAAGATAAACATTAAGACCCTTCTTGGGTATTGAGTTTGCCATCTTTTCTGCGCTTGCGATTGATTGTTTAATGCTATTTAGGAATGCTTCTGATGTGTTCATGTTAGATACATTAGATTAATTTTGATTGTCTGTCAATAGTTTTTTTAAATTAAATTCGGGGTGATGTAATTCGTGATGGCAATTATGACAGAGCAACTGACATTGATCAGCTTCCTTTAAAACTTTATTCCAATTATAATTTGCTATATTTCGCATCTCTACATTGAATAATTTTTTATCGGGATTTATATGGTGAAAAGTTAATGCAGTTAAGTTTTTTTTATAACCACATATTTCGCAACATCCACCTTTTAATTTGACTAAATTTAGTTTTCTTTTTATTCCTCTTTTTCGTTGCCTTATGTAAGAAACATTGTTTAAATTTGAATTCTTATTTTTGCATTTTTGGGAGCAAAATTTTCTCTGCTGACCTTCTAATTGTATGTCGCATATAACACAATTTTTATAAACCCCTTTTTTTATCATAATTTATTTTGCTTTTATTTAAATATTTGCACGGAGAGTATCCGTGACTAACTCCAATATAGTAGTAATCGAATTACTTGCTAGTCTTTTTCTGTATCGTCATACAAGGTAGATTTTGCTAACTCAGTAGGATCAAGCGCTATTCGGGCTTTTCACGAACTACTAAAATCGCTCACATTAAGAGGTGAACCTATTCTAAATCAGTACCAACAGGAGTAAAGGATTCTGTGCTTCTTGTCTAGCATTTTTCTTGCATCTGTTACGAATTGTAAATCACTCTCTAAATAGTAATAACTATTTTCGGGGTAATCATTGCCTTCATCGTCTGTCCAAAAGAAAGAGTCACTACCCCAAAAGAAACCATTAGATTCGGGCATAGTCATTGTAAGAATGTCATCCTCAAGAGCATTAATATCTTCTTCGGTAAGTTGCAACTCAACGCAGTTAAAATCGCCATCTTCATTGGCATTTGGGCATCCCTTGGATTCCCATAATTGTTGCATCCAACCTTGCAGTCGATTGTGTTTGCGCCATTCAGCGATGCAAATATCATCGTCACCATTTCTCTTGCGAGGTGGACGAGCGTAAGCGTACATATCTAATCCCATAATATTTTTCTCCTATTTATTTTGTTGTTTGCGAGACTTCATTTTCTCGGCAAATGTTCTTGTGTTATGTTTAATGTAGACTTTGTTGCCATCCTTGTCAAGTTTATTTTGCGCAATCGCAAAACCTAAACCTTTTAAAGAGTCAAGATCAACTTCATCAAGGCTTTTCTTGCGAGTCAATAAGTTAATTAATTCTGCATGATTAGAAGTAACCACATACAGAGGGTTCTTTCTATTCTTTAAAGTTTTTGGTTCAACTAAAATTTCGTCTTTCATAATTGTACATTAATGCAATAACAAATCAATGTCAAGCGCTAAATATAGAATCCATTAGCTCTCTTGCTGAACGATTCGCTATTTTCTCCTTCTTGCCGACAAATAAACTAACATGGCATTTGGGACAAGAGTATGTCCTGTTTTTTCTTAACCTATGCTTTCTGAAAGTCATACCGCAACAAGCGTCAACATACTTGTGGTGATCTTTAGGGCGATTCAAGTCAGACTTACTGCGAGATTTTGGTACTGCGCCAATTTCTACGCAAACTTTTTTCCATAGAATGCCATGACCAACACCTCTTGACCCATAACGCTCATAAGATAACGCATGAGCAAGTTCGTGAAGAATAGTGTCCATTACCTCTTCTTCGTTATTTAATTCCACATACCACTTGGACAGGCGAATCTCTCGCCTATTGTAGCTACAAGTACCAAGCGATTGCTTTTTGTTTTGCCAACAAAATGTCCATTCCCTAGATAGGCAATGTTCGTGCATTAATGAATTCATTAGTTGTTCTGCTTTTATCAATTCCATAACAACACACTAATGGAAAAATTAAATCATGTCAACACTATTTTGTATATTTGCTTAATGTTCCTTTTTCTAAGTTTAATTCTCTTTCTATTTCCTTAGCAACATTTTCGCCAACAGATATTTCGTGATCGTTTGATAAAGAATTTAATAACTCAACTAAATTTTTTCCTGTTTTAACTCGATTCTCTTCTCCTACTAGAAATAAATTGTCAGCAGTTACAAGCATAAGATCATCTAGTTTAATGATGATATGATTAATCGAATCTGTGCTTCCTCGTAATCCTAATTGTATTTTCATTTAATTATATATTTTAATATTTGATATATCCAAGTGAAATACCATGTACCGCACAATAGAAGGCATATTATGTTGAAGCAATTTATTAACATAATTATCTATTTTTTAATTGCTCAAGAATTCTTTCGTTTTTAATCATAGAATCTTTTATTATATTATTCATCTTTCTTCTGCGACAAAATAACCATATTATTTTTTTAACAAAATTAATCATCTGTATATTCATCCTTTTCTTCTTTAATAGCTTGGTATATTTTATAGAGTAAATCTTTTTGAGCATTATATATGATTTTGTATTGCACATCGTCATTGAGGTCGGAAGTAGGGTATTCTATTTGTCTATCGATTGCTCTAACCGCACGAAGCGCGCCATCATACCCAATCTTCATTCCCCTATTATGTTCATCGTCTTCTTTGATTATTTCTTTCATTTTTTTGCCTATTGCATATTTAATACTACCCTCATCACTAGCGCATAGTAATGAATATTTATCCACAAAGCATCGAATCATGCTACCATTAATTCAAGATCATGGCAAGTTAATTCGCCCTTTTTAATTGGAACAATAACCTCAACCAAGAAATTTTTTATTGATTCTGTTATTTGAATTAATTCTTGAAACTCTTCAAAGTTCATAGAATTAGCATCTCCTTGTCCACCATAACAAAAACGATAACCTTCTTCAAGGGGAGCATGGTTTGTTTTATGCTTTTTCACATACTGATTAGTTTGTGGGCATCGAGTCCAATCCCAACGAGCATGAAAAGAATTAAGATACATTAATACATCAAGACTACCTAAATTCTCACCTATACTATTTTTACGAGGAGTCTGATCAATAAAGTCGATGTTGGCGCTAATGTATTCTGACTTCATATCTTTTAACTGAACCATGACACCTTTATAATTTTCAGCACCATGATAAGTATAATTACCTTGACTATTTTGTTTTCCGCCTGTTAATTTGCACATTTTTTGGTCACGATCACACTTGCTAGTCCAAGATAAAATGCTCTCAGAAGGTAAAACTTTTTTAACAAGTTGATTGCTTTTAAATATTATATTTTCGGGACTCCATGTGTTCCAATTTACTTTTGCTTTGTTGAAATAATTCATGTGATATTTTTTGTGTGTTAATAATTAAGTTATAATTGAACTATATGTTATACTTTATGATGTGTCAAGAGTTTTGTTTCATTCTTGTTAAATTATATTCTTCTTCTGTAATGTAAGAGTAACTTGATAAGAATTCTTCTTTAGTCAATTCGTTGAAGTCTATCATTTTATCTTTGTCATCACAAAAATCAGTACGCTCTATTTCGGGATTCCATTCTTTCTCCCAAAGTTGAATGTCTTGACCTTCCCAATTTACGAATTTGCGCACGATCTTGAGCGCTTTCATTACTTCTTGACTATTCTCATTTTCAGACAAATCGCCAAGAGCAGAGGTTTCTGCTTCGTCTAACACTAATTCTATTGCTTCGGATAATTTCATCATTCTTCGTTTTGTGTTCCAACTACGAGTAGTTTAATATCTTTTCCTGTGTCTGTCAAGTTAAAAACATCAAGGGCAACTTGATAGACTTCACCATCTTCGGGTTGAATGGCGATCCAAGAAGTATTTCCATCATCTTTAGCTCGTACTACATCCCACTCATGCTCAAGCAATCGGGCTTTTTGGTATTTCGTTAATTTCATAATTGTAGTATGCAGTAAGAATTAATCCTTGTCAACATCTTTTTCGCTTTCGCCAAAAATCATATTCCATTCGTCACGAACTTCTATGTCGGGCATATCTTCTAGCGCCTCGCAACCATATATAAGCATATCTATAATCTCTGAAACAGGCATATTCATTGCTTCTCGTTCAGCAAGGTCGTAGCGCATTGTATCGATATCGGGTTGTTTGTCATCTCTTGTTTGTTGTTCTGTTGTTCTCATATTTTATGTTTGTATGTTATTTAATAAGTCTATTTTTTCGTATAAATCGTCTATGTGTTTTTTAATGCGCCCGATACACTCGACTTCATTTGGTTCTCTTACCAAGAAGTGTTCTAGTTCTGCCTCTAGGTCTTTGATATGTAGCCAAGTATCTTTTATTTCGGAATTTATTTGTTCTTCTTTTTTTAATCCCTCTAATGCTTCTTTATTCATACAACACATTTCCATGCCCATCGTCAATAATGTTGACCTCATGCGCTTTTATTTTCCATGCAATTTCTCCATTTGTAGGATCAGCATATTCGATATTAAAATCAGAGTCAAACAAAATTTCATCATTTGTCATGTCTTGCACTTTCTCAATCGCTTCATCTCTAGTTTTGGCGCTAACATAATAACAATTAATAATTTTTACTCCAACGCAATATTCTCTTTCTCCATTTTTCATTCTTTCTTTGTCCATATTTATACCTTATTCCTTTTCTTTTATATTGTCAACATTAATAATCTTTGTTCTTAAAAAAGTCTTCGGATTCTTTCTGTAGTACTCTTTATCTAGTAGGTCATCTAATAAGCCAACGATACCCCAACCTGTTTCTCTATCCAAGGGGACAGGAGCATCTTCTTGTTCATGCGGAGGCTTAAAGTCATGCCACAAAACAGACAACAAGTGATCTCTTTGTTTTTCTAGCAACTGATAATCAATGTTCATCTTGTTGTTTTATAATTTCTGTTAATGCTTGTTCTACAAATTCATTAAAACTTAAATTCTGCTCATGTGCGCAAGTCATATATTTTAACAACTCTTCATCATCAAAGTTAAGCTCAATGTTTGCGTATTTTACTTTTTTAATTATAAAGGCATCGTCTTGTGGGATGAATTTTAAGTCATCTCCCACTTCCCAACCTAATCTTTTCAATAAATCATCGGGCAAGCGAAAATATAATTCACCATCAAAACTTTCTTTAACTTCTAATTCTGATACTTTCATTTTTTTGCTATATATTTATCTAGATAATCGCCCGAAGCTTCCATGTTTTTTAAGTGACCTTCAAAAACAGGGTCATCGTCTCCCATTAATTTTTGTCTATATTCTTCTGCAAGATCAGAACCCCATTCATCAACTGATTCATCAGATAAATCACAAGCAATTTCTATATTAGTAATGTTGTGCCATGCTTCTTCAGCAAAGACACTACCATCCTTATTGCGACTTGGTCTTTTAAATCTTTTATTGCAATTCTTTTTGATATGTCTATCAATGATAGCAATGTCATCTTTGACGCAAGCCAAGCGATGTCTAAGTTGAAGATTTTCCAACATTAATCTTTCAATATTTTCTTTAGTTATCTGTTGTTCTATTTCTTTCATATAAGTATAAGTTGAATCTTTTTTTTGTTCAGCCAAAGTCATGTTGACTGAATCTTCGTAAGTTGGGTAATCGTCTCCTATAATTTCTTTCATTATTTTATCTCCAATCTATAATATTCGTTTTCTATTTGCTCTGCTTCGGTAAGACTATCAAGACCATTGTAGTCTTCATAAACTTCACGAATGTACTCTAAATCTTTTCCAACATAAAACGCAGGAGTATAATCTCCTTCTTTGTGCAAACCATTTGATTTGTCTGCTTGAAGAATATAATCTAACATTTTTTGTGGCTCAATGTTCCAAACTTTTTTTACTTTCATATTTGTACTCTAGTTTAATTTTTAAATGTTGTCAATTCTTTTTTTTACATTTCGTAAGTTTCTTCTAACTCTGCATTTTCATAATCTTCAGCAAGCATTTCGCATTGTTCTCCATGTATCTCAATACCCCCATGCTCTACTAATATTTCTCTAGCTTCCTTTTCTGTTTTAGCTTGGATTTCGTAGACATACGCAGTAGGAACAGAGAATACAAAGTATTTTTCTTTTTTAGCTTTGCTTGTAATTTTGCTCATTATAATTTTTCTCCTTGTTCATTTATTTCACCCCGAATAAGAGCGCCAAAATCATCATTATTTAAATGCGATGTATCAACAGGAACTGCGCCAAATTTTATATTTAATCCTACTGCATCTGCCCTCTTGTTTAATAAAAGATTTAATTCATCATTAAGATTGAATAATCTTTCTGCAATTTTTCTAGCAGGAGGATACTCATACACATCGGATATGCGAGTGTTAAGACCGCTCTCGACTTCATGTAGCTCTTGTAGTTGTAATACTTCTGTGTGTTTGTTCATATCTTTACCTTATAGGTCTTGGTTTAACTTGTCAAGCTCTGAATCTTTTTCTTGTTCCTCTACAAAGGCAACTTCGGCATTTTGTTTCCATGCTTTGCTTATTTCCCAATCAGCTTCCATTTCATCGAAAGCCCTACTGACTGCATCATCTTTCGATTCTGAATCAATAAAATAAGTGCGATAAGTTGTGCTTGCTATTTCTATTTCAAATGTTTTCATTTTTTGTCTCCATTAGTTTTTTAGCATCCATTAAGGTATGACAGAACTCTTCAATCTTGTCAACAGGAATTTGAAAGTATCTATTCCAAGATTCTCCATCACTATTATGAGCGCTTACCGAAACGAATTTGCTGAAATCATGCGCTTTTACCGAAAAGCCCCCAAGTTTGCACCAATCTTTTGAGCTTGCCCAAGTTGTGAATTTAGAGCATTCAGACTGCTTTCTGCTTTTCGCCCAAACGATTTCTTTTTCTATTTTTTTGCTCATAATTATTCCTCGTACATATAGATTGGAGTATGCTCGCCAACATAAGCACACTCAATGTTAAACGAAAAATACTCACTCGCATCTTCGTAACTCATGCCATCACGCTCGACAAGAATATCAATGATACTACCGACAGAATAAATAACTCTGCCTTTTGTATCGTACCCCATAATTGCACCCTCAAGCCCATCCGCTAATAATGCTTCGGGATTAAATTCAACAATAGACTCTAGGAGTTGTTCTCGTTCTTTAAGTTTTGACTCTTTTAATTCGTTTATAATATCTTTACTCATGCCATAAGACTAAGGCAAAGAAACAAAGATGTCAAGACTTTTTTACTACATTCCTCTAACCCAAAAAAGAAAAGATTTTAAATCATAAGTATATCGCTTGAGGTTTCCATGCGCCAACCAAAAACCAAGACTCTCTATTAGGATACCCATTTGATCATTAATGTCAGCAAGTTCTTCTAGGTCAAATCTTCCACCAAGAACCTCTTCTTCTATTACTTTTTGAATGGTCTTAATGTTGTGGTAATGTTGTTCGCTATTCATGGCATCCACCTCCGCAACAAACATCCTCGATTGTCTGATTGAGATGTTCTTGTAGCGCTTTTTCTAACTTATCTGCTATCATTATTTGCGCAGATTCTGATTGTAAATTTATTTGACAAGTGCCTGTGTTTGGACAAGCGACTTCGCTTAAAACTTTTAATATTATTTCTCTCATATTTCTTCTTTTATTAATTTGTCTAGTGTTTCTAATCTGCTCTGCGCATTATCAAGTAAAGCCAATGCTTCTTCGGCATTTTTGTAAAAATCACCTGTTGAGTGATCTCCAATGCCAACCGACTTGTTTCCAAGCAAATGAAGACTAAGCTTCGCTTTATCAATATCTGCTTCGGCAGAACTCTTTAACATATTATATAGTAATTTATTCATCGTTCGTAAATAGTAACATAAAACTCGCCCAAAGGCAATAACAAAATACCCCAAATAAAATAAAAGTTCCTTTAATCCAACTAATTAATTTTTTCATTTAATTTGCTTATAACCTATTTTCTTTCTGCACTCGACATTTGATTTGTACAACTCTTTTTGTCTTTTAAGTTCTGTTTCTGCTCCTTGTAAAGTGGCGATAGCTTTGTTTTCAGTCATTGCGCCATTAAGAATGTTATTAATACAATTAATCACTTCTCTTGAAGTAACTCGATAGGGAAAATTTCTGCAAACAAATTTGTAGAACTTGCCACTTATTCTGCCATGTTTCATTAATTTGTGCAAGTATCTTCTGTAGTTGCAATTTTTTGTATTATGTAAGGTTTTCATTTTTGTTATTTTTGATATTTATATATAATTTATATAACTCTCTAATCTTTCTTAGATGGTATTTATTTTTAAAATTTTCTTTTATGTATTTTTGGTCTGTTAAATTTATATGATTTTTTTTACATGAATAAATTTTATTATATCCTTCTTTGACTGAGTTAAATTTTTGCATAAATTCTGATTCTCGTTTTCTTAAAAGGAAATAAAAGGGAAAATCATCGAGAACACCACAAGAAAAATTCTCTAACCCTTGATTTATAAAATCCTTGTGAATTTGGTTGCAATTCTTGCTTTTGTAAAATGAAGAGGAAAGGTTTTTACCTAAAGATATGTGGGAGCTAATCCTACTTCTTAAACGCTTTTCTGTTGAGCCTATGTAATATTTATTATTCAAATTGTTTTTGATAAAATAAACACAAGAATCTAACTCTAATGGAATTTTTTGATATTCTGTTATTTGCCAAAAATAATCATTTTTTCCTTTCATTTATCGTGCAATTTTCTTTTCTTTACTATTTTCCATATTTTACCATCTTTGTCAAGCCTAGAACTCAATAACATTATTTCTGAGTAAAGGGGATACAACCAACCAAAACAATTAAAACGCAAAAACCAACTAACCAAATCTCCAACATAGTATAATAGTTTAGCTAAACATATCATCATCGTCTTGCTTGTATAAACTATCTTGGAATTCTCGCACTTTATCTTGATGTTTTGCCTCGCCCCAACCTTTTGTGTAACCTTCGTTATATTTTTTCATAAAGTCTTCTTCTTGTGCAAGATACATTGGATGGTCGGGATCAGTATAATTATACTTTACATGACCTTGTCTATTTTCATCTCTTTCTTCTTGAGTGAACCATTGATATTCTGTATTGAACATATCGTCTACATTGCTTGGGTGAAATCCTGCGCCAACAAGCAAGCCTTTGAATTGCTCCGCTAGTTCGTTGAGATTTGAACCATCGAATTGCTCTTCAGATTCTACGCTATAAGTTTTGTTATTTAATGTTATTGATAATTTCATAATTAGTTCCAATCAAAATCCGCTGATATTGCGAATGCCAATCTATCTTTCCAAGGATTGTTGTATTTATCTTTTTTTGATGAGTCAGTAATTCTAACGATTATATTATAACCCGCCATGTCATCTAGTTGCTCACCATCAGTAGAATATTCGCAATCTATATTTAAGGTAGCGCTATCTCCTACATAATCATCTTCTTGATAATCAAGGAAGCGGACAGGTACAGAGATATCTGCATCTTCTTCTAGTAAGTCTGATCTAATTGTTAAGTGGCTATTTTTTGCGCTCATTTGTAGTGGTTGAACCCTTCTAGTTCGTCTTCAGCTTCATGCTCTTTCTTGTAGAGGTTGACTGAAATATGATTATTGTGATTGTTGATATGTAGTGAATATCCATCTATTGTAATCCATGCAGTCCTACCTGTCAAGACAAAATCTTCACCACTATCATTATTATCAAGTTGAATTGTCATATCTTCACTTGCTACTATATTATCTTGCATATTCATGTTCCATTAATTGTTTAATTTCTGTTTTAGCATCTTGCCAAAGTTGAGATTCAACTTTTTCATCAAATGCTTGTAATTTCATTATTCCATAACGATACCACACATCACATATCTTGTCAATGTTTTTATCATTAGGTTTTACATTAAAATGATTCCAATTTTTTTCTCCATCAATTATTTCTTGTTCGATCCATTCGGCAGGAAAACCATCGGGAAAATACATAAGAGCGTTGTCGTTCGCAAACTTTCTAGCAAGAGATACGAAACTATCTTCTACTTCATGCGATTCGTAAAGGTCTGCATCTTTGTACCAAGATTTATAGACACTAATATAAAATTCAAAAGTATCTTTTATGGCAACATATTCTTGTTGAAACTTTGGCAACTCTTCATCTCCATGTTCTATAAGTTGCACACTCTCAGCTTGACCATACCATTTCATGTGTTTCATTACTCGACTACTATAAATAATCTTTTGAAACTCTCTAAGGAGTTGCTGATTAGACTTGGTAGTCTGCGTTGTTCTTCTAAAACTTGTTGTTAATCCTTCTCCGCTCATAACTAAAAACAATAAACTAACCCCCAAGTAATGTCAACTTAAAAAACACCAAATAAGCAAAAATTCCAACCCATAGGAATATCGCTATCAATTCCAATAAATCTTCAGATTCCATTATTAGCAAAAAGCCAACCAACAAATCATTCCGCAGATTAAAATTATATTAATTGTTATCACCATGATTGCTATAATGTCGCTCATTATTTAGCGCCAAAAGTTTTGTAGTCTCGTTTTGGTTGGTTTGACAAGTAATGTAGGTAGTTGACATAACTCATATTTGCTAGTTTAGCTTTCGCTCGCAACTCTTGTTCGTTATCGATAGAGCGATCAACCAAAGATGGGCATTCGTCATTTAACATTGGGTAATTGTGAAGCGACAAAGGCTTTTGGGGCGCAGAACAACCAAATAAAAGAACAAAAATGTAAAGCAAATTAAAGTGAATCATTTTCAAACTCTACCTCTCTATTTCCGTAACTCTTATTGTAACTAAATAAATATTGTTCTCTATCTGTATCTATTTGATGATATTCTCTTTCTTGATTAGGTGGATCGACTGCATAGCAAGCGACATCCCATGACCATGTACTAGAGTCAGTATATTCGTACTCTCCCGAACCATCTTGTTTGAGTCTAGTCCATTCGTCACCACAATGAATATTGTAATCTACATAAGTGCCGTCTTCTAGTTCGTAACTATTCCAATAGTCAAAGTTATCTCCTTCAGTTTCGACATCGGGATTACTCTCAACTTTTTTGATGTGAGTTATTGCTAGATCAATTATTGCCAACTGCGCTTTTTTGGGCGCTTTCCAAACTTCATATGTTTCAATCATTTTATAATTCTTCTGTATTTTTATCTGATATTGTTCCATTTTTAATTAACTGCTCAAATGTATCCCACATTTTTTGGTAGCGAGTATCGTGCAGTTGTTTCATTCCGATCAACATATTTAATAGTTGATCTTCTGTATGCTTGATTGGGGAATCTCCAATCGCATATATTATTGTTTCTATGTCTTCGCCTATTTGGTGAAGATTGCTCATTGCGTCTTCTAGTTCAAATCTATTCATGGTATTTAACTATATGATTTTTTGATTACTTGTCAAGGATTTAATTACTTGCGCAGAAAGACTTGTTGTTAACTTTTGTTGCGACTTCGTTATTGGGGAGTGTAATTTTAACCCTAAACAACCTTCCTTCGTCAAAAGCTTTTAAAAGTTCTTGATGAGTAATATTTGCATCTTCTAGGATTTTTTTTGTTAAATTATTATCTGAGTCTTCTAGGGCGCTTTTTAGATTTTTTTCGCTTTCGGGATTTTTACTTTCGACTCTTGGGTCATAAAAACGAGTCAAGCGATTGCCTCCGCCTTTTTCACCCTCTTCAAGAAGAATTTTCTGTATGTCATTTCCTCTAGCTTGTACATCTTGATAACGCTCAAAAGAAAAAGTAGGAGTTGTTGACATTCGTAGAGAATCAATATATTTTTCTTGAAAATAATATCTAATATCTGAGTCCGACTCAATGTCATTTGGAGTAATCGCATAATGCAAATCGGTTTTAGTATTTTTTCTATGAGAGGTAGCATTAAAATGAGTAGCTATCGGAATATCCCTTATCAAATCCCCAATGAACGGAAAATTTTCTATAGACACATCATTTAAACAAGCAGAATCTGTGTAAAAATTCGCTAAAAACTCAACAACATTTTGATCAACATGAATATTACAAGGTATTGGGAAGGGGTTTTTTATGTCTCTATAACCCATGAGCCTTCCAAGGAAAGACTGACCGATTGCTGACATAACTTTTCTATCTTCAATACAGAAGGCTATTCTTTCTTTTGCAGAAAGATTAATTTTAATTCCCATTGCTAAACCTTGACAAGCTACTATCACCACAGGTTTTGAATATGATCTACGAATAGCGTCATTATAAGATTCTTTGATTTTACTACCTTCAGTAGAATTAACTGCAAAAGCTTCTATTTTTCCTTGATAAATGCTATTTATCTTATCAACTATTTGCTGACCATCATTCGCAGACTTAGAAACTCTTATTAACCCTATTGGGGGGTTTTTCACGCATTGCTCTTTAAGGGTTCGATCTAAATCTTTAGAAATTAAGCGGTCTAGCTCCTCGCGCAATAATGGGTGAAGATTGCCATCTTGCAGTTTGTTTATACCATCAACAGGCTCTTTAAAGATTATGTTCTTATGATCTAAAAATTGTTGCGCGCCATAATACCCCTCCCCAACCTCTAAATCTAAAGCGCTAACTCTACCAAAAGTTTCTTCGTTTAAGTTGCCATGATTGTAGAGATGCATAAGTTGCCAATTAGTCGCTCCCTGGAAAATATAAAATGGTCTTCCCCATTTTTCTTTCTTGTAAAATTCATTTATTAACACAATAGCTTTGTTGAATTTAGAATCGAATCCATGCCCGACATGAGCTTCATCAAAAACAAAAAATGGCGCGTAATCTGTAAAATCTCCGTTTTCCAAGCGATTAACTAAATTGGATAATTTTTCGCATCCAACTTGTGGGTTTTTGTCTCTAATCGCTCGTTCATTTTCATCATACAAGTGATTATCACTAACAACAGGAATAAAAAGCCCCGATCCCTCGTGCGTCATGGGGTCTTGTAGGCATGGAGCGATTTCCGTTTTGCCACTTTGACATGGCGCATTAAGTATAAGCGTATTATATCCATCGTGATACCTGTTTAAAATTTTATTTACATTATTTTGTGTATTTTGAAAATATTTACTCATGGTATTTAACTATATAGGTTTTTTATTATTTGTCAAGGATTTTATTTCTTCTGAAAGCTCTGTCTGATTTTCTGCTACCTTTATTGGAATATGTTGATGTTTGTGAGTGACAATTAGGGCATATGAATTCTAAGTTGTCAAGAACATTATTAAGGGCATGACCATCAATATGGTGAACATCTAATGTTATGTCTTTTCCTTGCCATTCGCTTATTCCGCAGGAATTGCATTTATAGCCTTTTAGTTCAATCATCATTCTTCTCGCCCAATGCAAGCCGTAGGCTTGGCTTGATCTAACAGGAAATCTTAAATGTTTTTCTTTGTACTCTCCATTTAAGAAATTTTTAACTCTTTCTTTGTATTGAAAGTCTAATTGGCATTTAGAATTGCAATATTTATTTATATTGTCGTAATTTTGCCCTCGCTTTTTATTTGGGTGACCTTTTTGCTTTTCTTTGCCACAATTTAAACATTTAAATGTATTCATTAAACTTAACTATATATGTTTTAAAACTTCTGTCAACTAAAATATCATGGATGATTGTATTAATAATTCTTAAACTGCCCCCTGCAAGACCGCAGGAAATGCCGTAAGGTAGCCCTAAGACCTTCTCCTCGCCATCATGCTTACTTTGCCATTCGATATGATCTGCAACTTTATTTAATGCGCAGTAGAACCCTTCGTAGCTAACTGATCTTTTAGCGCCAATTTCGTCTTGGGTGTACATATTATAAACTCCTTGGCTCTGCTCCCCATTAGTCCAAACAAAGCTGAAGTTTCCCAAGGTATTTTCTCCCTCAAAATGCGCATTGCAGTCAGCTTTATAAACCATAGGGTAGCGATCTTTTATTTGCTTTGCTATTCCACCGCCCATAATATTTTGGGTATTGCAAGAGTGAGCAATGAAACCTATGTCGTTAGGAAAGTCAAGAAGATTGCCGTCTATTAATTCTATATTGTCAGTCGCTATCATTTCAACACTATAATATAGTTGTTATTATTTGTCAAGGATTATTTTAAATAGCCCCTGCCATTTGTTGGCGCAAAAGTTTGATTGCATAGTCCTTGCGTTTTATTTCAATTTCATAGATTGCAGGTTTATCGGGTTCAATAGCAATATGTGGTGGAAAATTACCAAACGCAATATAATCGGCATGAGAACGAGGCTTTTCGGGTTTACCCTCTGACCAATGAAAGACAGGAGTAATAAAATTGTGTTCACCTTCTCCTTGATTGACCCATGTATAGGCGCAACGCTCGGCTTGCCAAGCGAAGTCTAAAACTTCTGATGGGTTACATAGGTGATGAAGGTTATCTGCGCAAACAGGAAGGTTGTAATTATGCGTTTCAAATAAATATTCGCTAAATTTTATACAATCATCTATATTAAATAAAGATAGTTTATCCTCATTTTCTATTGTTAGTCTATTGTAAACACCTGCATTACATTTCATTAGATTGTTGTAGAATATTTTCGCTATGCCTTCTAGTGTCTCGCCATCTTTGATTGAACGATTGACATGAATGTTCATTGGCGCAGTATGATCTTGAGGCAAGCCAATTTTATCAAAAATACTCGCATGAAAGTTTAATTCATTTATTGAGTTTTTAACTGCGTTTTCATTCGCAGACGCTAAGACCACAAACTGATCGGGGTGAGAACCTAAACTAATTCCAAAAGTTTTGGCGATGATGCCAATAAATCTTAATTCAGTATCAAGTGTTTTGTGGTTTGGCAAATCTGTATAAGCCAATTCCAAAGTTTGATCTGTAAGGAGAGGGAACAAACTGCTTGATAACCTATAATGGCGGATGTCACTACTATGACAATGACGCAAAATGTATTGAGTAACATACAAATTGTGCGCAATTCTTTCAGATAACTCTTTGACCGCTTCATCTCTGCCATCTCTTACACATAATTCGTTAAATCTCTTACGAGTCATTGTGCGAAAGGAATATTTCTTTTTATCTATTTCTTTTAGCTCTTCTGAAATGCAAGTTAACCCTAGTATTGTGCTTGTTTTTGTCATATACCAATACTTTAACTGAATTATTGATGCCTGTCAAGTCTTTTTTTTGTGTATTCTTTGGCATGGATGTATCAGAAATAATGTTTGTAGCGCTTGGTTTCATGGTTTCAGTTGTGGCTTTTTTCTTAAAGAAAGAATCTAATAAGGTGGAGAAATTAAACGAAAAGTTGAGATCGGTGGAAATACTTTTGGCTAAGAATGGCGCTCAAGATACAGAGCGTTGGAATCAAACCAAAAAACTATTAGAAGATAGAAGACAAGACATAATGAAAATATATGGAGACATAAAGAGATAGTAATGGACTTTTATCAAATTTGGGAATTTTTTATTTTTTTATCAATAATGTCGTCTTTTGCTATTATATTTTATCCGCATAATGATTGACAAGGAATTGGAGTATAATTTATACATTTTAATATCTTTAACGCTCTTTTTTGTCGAAAGAGATGTTGTGTTGGATGTTATGTTTGCGATGATAAGTTTTTGCTTGTCGTTTTCTTGATTAGAGCATTTTTTTTACTCATCTTGTATTATTTGCTCCCATCTGTTGTCGTAATTAAGCCTAAATGTTCCTTGGAATCCTTCATATCCACCTATCTTCTCGTGTGGAGCAAACAAAGTCAAGTAAAAAGTAAAGTTCTGTTTTTCGTATAGATAATAATCTTTACCCATCACAGGCTTGAACCGCATCTCGGCATTGAATATTATTTCGTTCCATTTGAATTCGTTGGATAATTCTTCTGCTTCGGATTTTATTTTATCAAAACGCTCTTTAAAGTACTTGTTTGCCGAATGAACCGAACCACTCTTCCATGCGCCCAAATTATTTGGCTTGATAACAGGGGCGCTGAGATCACTAGCGTAAGGCAACGAGTGTGGATTGGCAACTACATTGTCGGGAACTTTTTTTTTAACACCCATCTTACATTACCACATTCCATTCTTCACTTTTGTCAGTCCAATCCTTATATTTCTCATCACCGCCCCTAATAGACCAATCAGAATCAATAGTTAACTTAGAACTGATACCGCCCCTTGGGTTAAACATCATAACTAGCCTGAGTCTATCGGGTTCATATACTTCCATCAAATGATCGTAAAATATATTAATTAATCTTTCGTAAGAAACCACAATATTTCTAAGCTGAAAAACATATTCTTTCAAACTTTTAAGCTCAATAATTCTTTTGCATGGATAAAAAGAGATATAAGCATTTGCGAAATCGGGTTGCTCCCTAACTCCAAGAAATGTAAATTCGGGTATTTTTACTTTTATTTCGTAAGCGCCAAGAGATGGATTTGGTATCGACTTTAATATTTCTTTATTTATTTCTTTGTATAGTTTCATTATCGCTTGTTTTAAAAGGGTAGATCCAACCTTCTCCGCTATGTATTTTGGCGGTATTATTTGGCGCTTGGCTTTTTATATTTAAGGACTTGGCTAATTGTTTTATTTGCGTGTTGCTTAATTGTGATCGCTTGCCATCAACCCAAACAGAGAATGGTATCTCCCCATTCATGTCAAAGGGGTGAGGTATGCGATTGATTTGAATTTCAGAAATTGCACCAAGGGATGGAGTAAAGTTTGGCGCAGAGCTTGGAGGTTTAATGTTGGGGGGAGGAGGAGGAGTCCAAGTTTTATTTTGACAACTGCAAGACAAAATAATAAAAAACGCACATAAACTATTCTGTATTTTCTTCATCTATGTTTTGCTCTACGAAATCTCTTGCTTTTTTAAACGCTTCGGGGTGATACTTCTTGACCCAATCAAGTACCCACTCATTCACATGAGATTCAATGACATCTTGTCTTGAGAAATCTATTTTATATTTGTTGATTCCGCGCTCATAAGCAACGCTTTCGGTTATTTGTTCGTGCGTTGTCATCTTATACTTCTGATTTTATGTATCTTTTTGATTGCCTGTTGATCAATAAAGCGCGATTCAATTTATGCGCTTCGTTCTTTGTCATTGTGATTGGCTTTGGACTTAATCTTTCGTATCCATGAGGGCGATTCCAATCTACTAATACATATTTACTTTCTATTGAATTATCTATTTCCATAATAGAAGTATCATAATAGAAATCACAACCAATGTCAACCCCCATTTTTGTTTTTTTATTTTTTCCATAAATTAGTTATCATGTCCCAAGCGAATAAGACCGCAATAAATACCGCCAAGTAAAACATCGGCTCACTAGGATCAATGATCATAAACAAAACCTTTCTCCATAACCGAAGTCTTTTTTGTACATATTTTTCATGAATTTTTCTTTTGTTTTAACCCAATAGATTGTTAATTTCGGCTCTTTAAAGTGACAGAGTGATACATGGCTTGCATCTTTTATTTCGTTTAAGGAATTTAATTTTAAAATAGGGGGAGCGTATTTGGTTGTCTTTACTGAAATGCGCATTTTTCCATCAACACCGATAACGATGTCGGCACTATGCTTGTCGCCTTTTGGTTTGGGCATGACATCAAAATAACCATTTAATTCTCTAGCAACCGCAAATTCGCCTACAATCCCCATGTAATGCCCTTCAAAGCTCTTGTCATAGTCTGACCCGCCATTGCGCCCCGAACACATTAAAGACTTCGTTTTAAGGTGTGTCTTGCCCTCGCAACGCCAAGAGGCGAGTTCTTGTAGGGCTTTGATTTCTGAATTGTTTAATATTATTTCCTTCATCAATCAATAAAGTGTAACATATATACAGAATTATGTCAAATAAAATATACCCAAATACTGCGCCTTTTGCGCATGAAAGAAATACAAATGTAAATTTCAATTATGTTTGGGATGAGACAACTTCGCATTGGATTCCGCAAGCGCAATCCACGATCACTTTAGATTACATTTTAAACAACGCAAAATCCACAATACATAAATTTGGAAGCAATCCAAATATTGGGCAAAATGTTTCATTAACAGCGCCAGAAACCATATGGGATGGATCAAGCGAATATCAATTTCCCGATAATGCAGGAGAGAGTATCCGCATGACTTCTACTGATAATACAGACAATCAAGACATTCTTATAGAGGGCTTAGACGAAAACTTTGAAGTTCAAATTTGGGAAGGCTCTGTAAATGGAACAACTGAAGTCACTATACCTTATACATGGACAAGGGTATATCGAGCTTTTAATAACGGGTCAAGTGATTTAGTTGGAGACTTAAGCATATATAAAAGCGGAGACACTTCCAAAGAGTATGCTAAAATTTTAGACGGAAACAATCAAACATTAATGTCGGTTTACACCATTCCATCTGATTGCAAAGGCTATTTAATAAAATACCAATGTACTTCATACAATCCTCAAAGTGCATCAGAAATAGGTTATACTCTTCATATGTCCATAAGGCAATTTGGCAAAGTATTTAGAACTCAATCAATAACATCTGTTGGAACTTCTCATGCGATAACTCAACAATTTCCTTTCCCACTAGAGATACCGCCTAAATCAGATATTTTGTTTAATGTAGTTAGTGCAAACGGAAATAATGGCGCAATTAATGTGGATTTTGATATAGCTTTATTGCCTGTTTAATCTATTTTTATCTCCTTTAATAATTTAATGTATTTTTCTACATCTTTTATTTCTTCAAATATTTTTCTCCAATTGTTTTTGTTTTCTTTGTTTACTGATTGAAGTAGTTCGATTGATAGTTCGTTTAATTCTTCGGCACATTTTAAGAAGATGCGCTTTTGATCTACATTTAATTTCATATGTGAGATATCCCTATCTTGCTGATAGTATCCAAGGCATGACGAATCTTTAATGTATAATCAAATAACTCTAATACTTTCTTGCAGTATTCTTTTTCTTCACCCTTGGCATTATAATACCTAGTGTAAATCTCATGTCTTAGTTTATTTAACTCTT
>Ga0209714_1000054_pt1 | contig 73725 bp, 64 predicted proteins | sample COGITO_mtgs_1104_5_FD_185517 | JGI IMG/M metagenome (GOLD analysis project Ga0209714, IMG submission 185517) | Pelagic marine microbial communities from North Sea - COGITO_mtgs_110414 (SPAdes) (version 2) | ecosystem: Environmental > Aquatic > Marine > Epipelagic ...
TCCAGGGACTCCCTTCAACACCATTCGGGTAGAGGCAAGTCCCAAGGAAATGGGCAGGTTGCTCCCCGACCAGTCGGAAAACATCATTTCTGAAATCGAAGTCATACTGCGCAACGGCGACAGCACGCAAACACTTGAATTGGCTTCCGGCTACAGTTCGTTGCCTTCGGGGCCTGAAACAGGCATCGCTCAGGCGCTCGATAACAATCCATCCAGCGCTTGGAATCAGGGGCTACCTAGCGACCAACACCACTTCTTGCTGCAACTCAAAGAACCCGTCACCGCCGCGCAAGGAGAACTGCTTGTTCGTTTTCGTTACGTAGGCAATCAAACCCAAGAAAAGTTCAACAATGATCTGATCGTCTATGTGGGAAACAATCCGCACGACCTCGATAACCCAGTGGCGCTGATTCCAGTCAAAGATCGTCTCGTCTGGCACCAGGATGCGCTGCTGATCGACAGTTTGAACCAAGCTGGGCAAACCAAGCTGACTGCGATCGATTATTTCCGCGCAAGGATCCAAATTGCACACCTCAAAATGACGGCAGCTCGCTGCATGGTGATGGAAGAAAAAAAAGACATTCAACCGACCTATGTGCTCGACCGCGGCCTTTACGATCAACCAATCAAAGATCGACCACGCGAACGCGTCACCCCGGCGGTATTTGACCCTATGCCGAAAGACGCCCCAAAAAACCGACTAGGCTTAGCGCAGTGGCTGGTTGCAGATTCACACCCACTCACCGCCCGTTTTGCAGTCAACCGTTTTTGGCAGCAACTCTTTCAGCACGGGATTGTTAAAACATCCGAAGATTTTGGCCTGCAGAGTGATCCACCCTCTCACCCCGATCTGCTCGATTATCTTGCCGTTGATTTTAAAGAGAATCAATGGGATGTGAAACGGTTAATGAAAATGATGGTGATGAGCGCGACCTATCGTCAGGCCTCGACGGTTCGCGAGGAGCTCAAAGAAATCGATCCCGACAACAGCTTACTCGCCCGCGCGCCACGCTATCGCTTCCCAGCTGAAGTGATCCGCGACAATGCTTTATCGGCGTCCGGCTTGTTAGTCACCACCATTGGCGGCCCCAGTGTAAAGCCCTACCAGCCCGATGGCTTATGGCGTGAAAAAACCATGCGTCCCGATATCAATACCGGCATCTTTCAAAGGGATTCAGGCGACAAGCTATACCGCCGCGGCATGTATACTTTCTGGAAGCAAGCCTCGCCACCGCCGCAGATGGAACTGTTTGATGCGCCCTCTCGAGAAGCGTGCGTAATGAAGCGGCGCATTACCAGCACCCCTTTACAGGCACTGATGCTGATGAACGATGAAACCTATTTGGAAATGTCTCGCGAACTCGCCACTCGGCTCTTCAACGACGTTGCCGGCTCATGGCAGGAGACGCTGTCGGCCCGACTGACACGTGGCTTTTTGCTCACCACAGGTCGCAGCCCAATCGATTCGGAACTAGCGCATTGGGAAAGCTTCAGTAACGAAAGTCTCGAACGCTTCAACCTCACACCAGAGGATGCTGCTGCGTTTCTCAGCTACGGCGAAAAACCCAAAGACCCAAAAATTCCGGAAGTCGAACTCGCCGCGCTTAGCTTCAGTATGTCGGCTCTACTCAACTTGGATGAAACCTTAACCCGAGACTAGCCTACCCGATGAATCCATTTGAAAATCACTACTTAAACATGACTCGGCGGCAGTTCTTCAGCAAAAGTGCTGCAGGAATTGGCGGCCTCGCGCTAGGCTCGTTAATGGGCAACAACCTGTTTGGCAACTCGCCGATGGAAGCTGGATCTTTAGGGGCCCCCCATTTCGCCCCCAAAGCAAAACGGGTGATTTACCTGTTTCAAAACGGCGGCCCAGCGCAACAGGATCTGTTCGATTACAAACCCGGACTCACGGATAAATTCGATCTCGACCTGCCTGATTCCGTACGTGGGGAACAACGCATCACTGGTATGACTTCTGGTCAGGCACGTTTCCCGATTGCGCCCTCAATGTTCAAGTTTAACCGGCATGAAAACAATGAGGACGGCCTGTGGGTGTCAGAGCTCTATCCACATACCGGTGCGATGGCCAAAGAGCTGTGTGTGGTGAAAAGTATGCACACCTCTGCGATTAACCACGAGCCAGGCATTACCTTTTTACAGACCGGCAGTGAATTGCCTGGACGGCCTTCCTTTGGTTCTTGGGCCAGTTATGGGCTAGGCAGCGCCAATGAAAACCTGCCCGGCTTTGTGGTAATGATCAGCCAAGGTTTCGGCAATATGCAGGCCATCTCCTCGCGATTGTGGAGCTCTGGATTCTTACCCAGTGAACACCAGGGCGTGAACTTTCGAGGCTCGGAAAACCCCGTGCTTTTCCTTAAAGACCCCAAAGGGATTAAACGCACCGACCGTAGGCGGATGCTCGACCTGCTCGCGTTGCAAAATCACGAGGAATCCCAGCGCTCCAACGACCCGGAAGTGGCCGCACGGATTTCGCAGTATGAGATGGCATACCGGATGCAAATGTCGGTGCCCGATCTGGCAAACACTCAAGACGAATCTAAAGAGACGCTGGACATGTATGGCCCGAACGTACTGACGCCGGGCTCCTACGCTTCCAACTGCCTAATGGCTCGCCGACTGGCCGAACGCGGCGTGCGCTTTATTCAATTGTATAACCGCGGTTGGGATCAGCACAACAATCTACCGGATCAAATCAGAAAGCAGGCAGATGCAACTGACCAACCTCAGGCTGCCCTACTGAAAGACCTGAAGCGACGCGGAATGCTAGATGACACTCTGGTCATTTGGGGCGGCGAATTCGGGCGCACTACTTATTGCCAAGGTCAGTTGAGCAAGGATAATTATGGCCGTGACCATCATCCTCGCTGTTTCACCATGTGGTTTGCTGGAGGCGGGATCAAACCCGGCATCAGCTACGGGAAGACGGATGACTTCGGCTATAACATCGTGGAAAATCCTGTGCATGTCCATGATCTGCATGCCACGCTGATGCATTTGATGGGCATTGATCATGAACGCCTTAACTTTCGTCACCAAGGACGCGACTTCCGATTAACCGATGTACATGGCCACGTGATGCACGATATTCTAGCTTAATGGAACACCCTTTGACTGATTCAAAAATAAAGCGCGCAAGCCCCTGCTCCCGCTTCACCCTCTTCTCAATCATCGCCACGGCGATCATCCTCATCGCGGGGTTGTATCCGTATCCAGAAGTATCCGAAGAAATCGTAATTTTTATTGGCCGCTTCCATCCGCTGGTTGTGCATATGCCGATCGGCTTTATTGCCGCGGTAGTTATTTTACAACTGGTGGCCCTGTTCAGTCAGTCCAACCTCCGAATTGGCATCGGCACGCTGCTGTGGTTTAGCATGATCACCGCCATTCTCTCGACCATCATTGGAACCTTGCTGGCCATTCCGGGCGGCTATGATGCTGAGTTGCTGCTGAAACATCGCCAGTTGGGACTCGGCACCAGCATCGCCACTATCTGGATGCTATGCGCCCATCGATCCAAACGCCGCGGCAGTGGCCTATTCTACAGCCTATCCCTACTGTTCGGTATGGGCTTGTTAGGAGCAACCGGCCATTTCGGAGGCTCTTTAACCCACGGCGACGATTATCTCACCGCCTATCTGCCGGAAGCATTGGGAGGCACCGCTCCACCAGAACTGATCGATTCAGGCACAATAGAAGATGCCGCCCTGTACGACCGCGTGATACAGCCCATCCTTAATGCTAAATGTGTTGACTGTCACAGCGATACAAAAAGCAAGGGCGAGCTCCGAATGGTCGATCTCGAAGCGCTGTTAATCGGCGGCAAAAACGGCCCAGCGCTGCACGCTAGCAATGCTACGGAGAGCTTGATGATTGAGCGCGCGCAGTTGCCACTCGACCATAAAGAGCACATGCCTCCCGAAGGTAAAGTGCAACTGAGCGAAGCGGAACTAGAAGCAATTAGTTGGTGGATTGATCAAGGCGCGCCCGAACGCATGTCACTGGATACAGAGCTACCGTCTGACGAATCCATTGCATTGATGGAAAGCGCACTAGGCTTTGTGATTGCAGAGCCAATCACTCCTATGCTCCCCTGGGAAGCAACCGTCGAGGCCAGTGCGCCGCTGCATCACCTCCCCCAGATGCGGATTCAGCGAGTGGCTCTGGACTCCCCTGCGCTAGACGTGTTTTTCGAACCGACCACTGACTCGATCGACGCTCTAGTGGCTCAACTCGCCCCAATCAAAGCCAACATCACCCTGCTGGATCTCGGTAACACTACTTTTAGCGATGCGACCCTCAAAGAGATCAGCACCTTCAGCAATCTCGAACAATTGCGCCTCAACAATACCCCCATCACAGATGATGGCATGCAGTATCTCGCAAACCTGCGGCAGCTCGAAAAAATCAGCCTCTACGGTACCTCCATCAGTGACGCTGCGCTCCAGTGGCTCAAGAAGTTACCTAATCTTCGTCAAGTCATTACTTGGAACACAGATGTGAGCTACGAAGCCGCAGAGGACTTCATAACTGAGATGGTCAACGCCAACAAACAGCGTAAACTGCAGGATGAAATAGACGCACTGCAATCACGCCTCAAGTCCATGGAAGTTGATGTCGTGGGCCCAGTGAAAAAAATCATTGATCCATTCGAGCGTTCGGTAGAACTGTTCAATGAGGGTGCTAAGAAATATGGAGATCAGCTCGCTGCGCAAGCCACTGTGACTGTCAGTTCCAGCAGCCAATTCGATCCCCCCGAAGGCTTGAAGCTCTTAGTACAAGAACAGGACAACGAGCTACCGTTCTCGTTTCACACTCAACAAGAGAAACAGCCTTGGGTTCGATTCAGCTATGATCAGCAAGTCACCCTGAACGCCATCAGCATTAAAAACCGTCGGGACATCCCAGAACATGCGGCGGGACTTACCTTGCAAAGTTCTAATCAGGATCCAGCAGATTGCAGTGTGCATATCACCAATACCAATAACACACAGCTTACCGAATACCCTTTAGGGAAAAGCTTGAGCGGACGCTATGTAACCATGCGCCTCGCCGGCGGTTCCTGGAACCCTGGTGGCACTGAACTGTTGCTCGGTAAGGGTTCCGATAAAACAGCCGTAACTCTACTGGGTAATCCCGCACGCGCCACGGCATCGGTTGAATTCGGTGATCGTTACGCCGTCGACCACCTCTATGACGGTACGGTGACAATCGAGACTGTAGGCACCTCCACCGGACTGGGCAAAGATTATGCTGGCCGTGGCCCAGGCCCGCACTTGGTGGTCTACGACATGGGAGCGACCGTGACCTTTGACTGCGTCTTCTATGCCCAGCGAAAAATTAACGGAAAGGACTATGTAGACCGCATCGAGTTCTGGGTTAGCGATACCGATCCCGGCCCGGCCTCGACCTTAACGACAGATCTTGATCGCAACAGTTGGCAGGATGTCTGGACGTCAACCGAAGTGAAAGCCGACTGGAACATTGACCTCACCCGAATCGACATAGCAAAGCGGCAGGCCAAGCATTTCCGACTGATGATCCCCGGAGACAGCGCCACTTTGCACCTGCAACAGGTCCTGTTGTGGGGCAAGATCCTGCCGCCGACCTCCTCCATCGCCGCGTTTGATCAAGACAAAGCCAAATTCGGCGAACGGATCACGCCTCAGGCCGAGGTGACCGTCAGTTCCACCAGTCAGCATGATCCGCTGGATGGACTCCAATCGCTCATTCAGGATGAGGACAATGGACTCGCATTTGCTGTGCATACCTTACATGAAGATCACCCTTGGGTTCAATTCAGTTACGAGCAAGCTATCACGCTTACAGGTTTGAACCTAGTCAACCGATCCGATGCCCCCGAGCGGGCGCAAGGAATCAGCCTAGAAAGTTCGAAGGACGGCACCGAGTGGCAGACAGTATGGACGCCCACTACCGCTGAACTATTCTGGAATGTTGATCTGACGCAGATACCCGCAGACAAGCGGCATGCAAAATATTTCCGCCTAACTATTGGAAGATCCGCCACGCTGAATTTGGGACAGGTTAGAATGTGGGGCAAAAAAACACCTCCTCTTACCACGACTCCCGCCACTAATCCGATCACTGCCAGCACAGGCCAAGGAGAATGGATCTACGAAGTCGTGCCGAACTGGGGCCATGTGCCTGGGCATGATCACATCGGCTCCACTCATGGCGGCATCGTGATTGATCAAAGTGGTAAGGTCTATGTGTCGACCGATGGGCCGAACGGCATGATCGTTTATAACTCCGACGGCAGTTTCATCAAAACCTTCGGCAAAAAAAGCCGGCGCTATCATGGCTTGAACATCTACCAAGAAAACGGCCAAGAATATATTTATGCAGCTGGCATGAACCATGTCACTAAGCTCGATCTGGACGGAAATGTTATTCTGAAAATCGAAGGTGCGCAACAGGATCCGGCCAACAGTTGGGCGAAAGCCACCGCAGTCGCAGTCGCTCCAAATGGCGACATTTTCATTGCCGACGGCTACGGCTCCAGCGTGATTTTCAAATACGACAAGACTGGCACTTTCATCAAGCAATTTGGACTAAGGGGACGCGCTGAGGGACAGTTCATCACCAGCCATGGATTGACCATCGACGCACGCGACCCGAGCAATCCCCTACTGATGGTCTGTGACCGAGAGAATCTTCGACTCCAGCATTTCGATCTGGATGGAAACTTTGTCAACGTGGCGATCAACGGATTACGCCGACCGTGTGCAGCCGCTATTTGGAAAGATTATGTGCTGGTCGCGGAATTGGCCGGACGCGCAGTGATCCTGGATAAGAACAACCAGATCATCAGTGTCCTAGGTGACAATCCAGACACCACTCAACGTGCTAAATTCGGGGTGCCACCCGAACAATGGCAAAACGGTGTGTTTACCGCTCCCCACGGTTGCAGCTTTGACCATGAAGGAAATATCTACATTCAAGACTGGAATAAATGGGGGCGCATCACGAAATTAGTGCGTAAACACTAGCCAGTGCCGCACAGGCTAAACCTTTAACCGATTAAGGATTATTGGAGCGGCGTATGCGCTTTGTCCATGTCGCGTTCCATCTGGTCGACGATCTCTGGATACTGTTTCGCAAGATCTTTGGTTTCACCCAGATCGTTTTTCAAATTGTACAGTTCGATCGAATGGAAGCCCCCACCCTGCTTGTTATCTCTGGCGACTTGCACCGCCTTCCAGTCTCCCTGACGCAGTGAGCGCGAAGAATACGGCTTCGCTCTGCCGCGAATAAATTCGTGGTAAATATATTTGTGCGGTATCTGCTCCCCCTGCCCCAGCAGGGTCGGAACGATCGATATACCATCGCTTTGTGTGGGGATTGCTTGGCCAGTCAATTCAGCCATGGTCGGTACAATATCCCAGAAAGCACTCAAATGGGCACTTGTGCTCCCCGCTGCCACCTGACTGGGCCAGCGCACTAAAAACGGCGTGCGGATGCCGCCTTCGTAGAGATCGCGCTTGATGCCTCTCAGCGGGCCATTGGAGTCCCAATACTCTGGCTCATGTCCGCCTTCACGGTGCGCACCATTGTCGCTAGAAAAAAGGATGATGGTATTCTCATCCACTCCGAGTTCGATTAGCAGATTGAGTAATTCGCCAACCTGGTTGTCCAGATTCTCCATCATCGCCGCAAAGCCTGCGATCGGGTTTTGCACATTGGGAGTATTCTCACCAGGACCCGCGCCGTACTTACCGACTCTGTCATCAAATTGTGGATACACCTTACGCCATTTCTCATGCAGTGCTTCGGGTGCGTGCATCGCGGCATGCGGCACAGCAGTCGGGATGTAACAAAAGAACGGCGTTTCAGATTTAACGCTGTCTTGAACAAATTTGAATGCATCCGCCATGATCAGATCGTGCACAAAAGTGCCCTGCTCCAGCGGCAACTCCACGCCATCACGCACGAAACTACTGGGATAATAGGTGTGCGCGATCATCTGACTCTTCCAGCCGGTGTAGTGATCGAAGCCGTGCGTCAATGGATTGGGTGCGCCGGTGTCGCTGGTAATACCGAGGCCCCACTTGCCAAAGGCACCAGTGGCATAGCCGGCGTCCTTAAATAGACGCGGCAAGGTCGTCATTTCCGAGTCCAGCGCGAAGCCGTTTTCGCTGCCGTTGCCACGGCAGTGCACATGGCCGGGATGTTGCCCCGTCATCAGCACGGCACGCGAGGGCGAACAAACCGTGTTGCCTGAGTAGTGATCCGTAAAACGCATGCCTTCGTCGGCAAGGCGATCGATGTTCGGCGTCTTAAGCTTTTGCTGGCCGTAGCAACCGAGATCGCCCATACCGAGGTCGTCGGCAAGGATGTAGATGACATTGGGCGTCTTTGCTGGCTTGGTTGCCGTCGCGGTAAGGCTGCTGAAGATGCAGGTCCCTGCGATGAAAAGCAGGGCTGAAAGAATGTGACGTTTCATAGAATATCTATTAATATGTGACCTTGATGACGCTGAAAAAATCGCGGGATAAACCCGCTCACTACTAGAAATTGTAGTGACTGGCTTTATGCCAGGATCATATCAAACTGCATTGAATGTTGATATCATACCGCAATGAAATGTGCGCAATGAAAATAAAAAAAGCCGCATACCCAACAAAGTGTATGCGGCTGAAAAATTAATGCGCTCGCTTAGCCATTCATCGTCCAGCCAGCACGATACGGCTTGGTCAGGTATTGATTGGCTGCGGCATTGTTAGTCACCACACCCTTGGCACCGTCATATTCCAAGTCGGTTCCCGCGCGGAAGCCTGCAAGCCCGAGGCACATTGTCTCGATCATGTTTGCACTGTATTCGAAATTACAAGCGGTCTCTACCGGATTATTGCTCTTACAGGCTTTGGTCCACTGCACTTGAAAGTTCCCTAGCGGCGGGGTAATCTCAGCTTTACTGCGTGGCTTGTAATAGGTCAGGTCTGGCTGTTTACCGGATGGATACAGCAAGCGGTTTTGAAAGTCAGCAATCACGAAGCCCTTGTCGCCCTTAAATAGCGCGCCGTGCCCGATCTTATTGATATCGACCCAGCTTGACGGCGACTTCGGCATCGCGCCGCCTTGATACCAAGTGACTCGTGTTTCGCCACGCCAATCGTTCGCGGGAAATTGATATGAGCATGTCAAATTAACTGGTGTGACGCCTGAATTAAATAGCTCCGGGGAACTCGACTTAACTGAAGTCGGCAACTTGGCGTCCAGCACATTCCAGGCAAGATCCATGGTATGGCTACCCATATCGCCCATCTGGCCGATACCAAAGTCCCAATACATATTCCAGTTTAAGCAGTTGGAACTGTCATTGCGCGACACATATTCTGGATTAAATGGATGCTCTGGAGAGGGCCCGAGCCAGAGGTCCCAGTTCAAAGTCGAAGGCACGGCATGCCCACCCGGCAAATAGCCGGGTCGTGGGATTTGGCGATTCCCCCAGACGTGGACATCCTTCACATTGCCAATCGCACCGTCGTGAATCATCTCACGCAGACGTGCAAAATTATCATAGGCGTGACGCTGCATACCCACCTGTGTCGCGAGCTTGCCCTGTTTAGTCAGATAAGTCTCACGCACAGTCCGCGCTTCATTAACCGTGATTGCCAATGGCTTCTCCATATAAATGTGCAGATCACGATTCAGCGCCCAATTCGCAATGAACGCATGATGATGATCCGGCGTGCAACACAGCACCGCATCAATACCGGGGTGATCAAGGCATTTACGCCAGTCCTGATAAACCTTAGCCTTGGGAAAATGCTGTAGCGCGTCTGGCAGGTTCTTTTCGTTCACATCGCAGACCGCGACGACGTTCTCCCCCTTAAGCGTTCCGTAGAAAGCACGCGCACGTCCAGAGGCACCGATCAGCGCGATGTTGAGGCGGTTACTGGCAGCGCCTGCGCCGAATAATGAGCCCGAAGGCATGAGTAAAAGCCCGGCGCCTGCGAGGGCACTTTTCTGCATGAAGTCGCGACGCGTCGCGGTGGTCTGTGACAATGATTTCTTTTTCATAATATTTTGAGGTAATGAATTGAGTTAAATAGATGGGAGAATCGGGCGCAGTTCGTTGCCGTCGGCATCGACTGGATACAATGCCTCTTCAGCTTCTAACTGGGCGACCATGGCTTGCACCATTGCGTGGAGTTTTTTTGGATTCGAATCCGCCAAGTTTTGCGACTCGGCAAAATCGTCCTTCAAATTGAACAGCTCGTAGTGCGAGCTCTGCTTGTTCATCTCCGGAAAGTAATGGTACACCAGCTTCCAGTCGCCATTCCGATAGCTGGTAAAATACTTGCTGCGATGAGCGTGGGGAAAGTGCATTAAAAAAACATCGGGATGTGCCTCATCGCTTTGACCGCAAAGCAATTTGCTCAAGCTGTAACCATCGTAGATATGACCAGCTGGATTAGTCGCACCTGCGACTTCCAGAATCGTCGGATACAGATCCATGATGGTGCCAAGCTGAGCCTGAATCCTGCCTTGCGCAATTGGTAGGCGTTGCTGCTCGATATTGGCGGCATTCGCTTTTGCCCACGCGGCGATGAACGGCACACGCATGCCGCCTTCGTAGTGCGTGGCCTTCTTACCGAGTAGCGGCGCTGAGCTAGCGACCTTATGCGTGCCCCCTAGCGGAGCATCGCTGCCATTGTCGCCAAGAAAGAAAATCAATGTATCCTCAGCTACGCCGAGTATCTCTAGGTGATCCATAATGTCGCCAAGTGACTTGTCCATGCCCTCGACCAAAGTCGCAAAGGCCTGGGCCTGCTTTGATTTATCAGAGCCCGCGTAATTTGGCGCAAAGCGTAGATCCGAATGGAACGGTGCGTGCAAGGCATAGTGCGACATCAACAGAAAGAACGGCTCTTCAGCTTCAATCGATTTGGATATCTCCTTGTTGGCTTCCAAGGTAAGTGCCTCTGTCAAAAACGTATCGGTATCAAAGTACGCCTCCAGATGCGGCACCTGATGCGTCACCTTCTCCCCATACTTGGGATGATTGCCATAATGATCCTGCCCATAGTAACTCTTGGGCTGCCCCCAAGCGGCGCCACCAATGTTCACATCGAAGCCGAGGTTCAAAGGATCCTCCCCTTCCGAACCCACTGGTCCGAAGTGTGCTTTGCCTAGAAACAAGGTGCGGTAGCCTGCGCCTTGTAATACACGGGGCAAGGTGACATCGGCCTTTTTCAAGCCGGACCAATTCCAAGCCTGCGGACCAAATTGCCCACGGTTGTTGCTATGAGGCGCAATCCACTGCGTGGTGGCATGGCGCGTGGCGTTTTGCCCGTTCATGACAGTCGCACGGGTCGGCGAGCACACACTTTGCGCATAGAAAGTGCTAAAGCGTGTGCCCTGTGCAGCGAGGCGCGCCATGCTCGGCGTGCGATACCACTCGTTCAACGGATAGACCATCGGCTCTCCGTCGGCGTCTGTGAGAAACGGCACCGACGTATCCATCACTCCCATGTCATCGACCAGGAAGATGATGATGTTGGGCTTGTCAGCGGCAATCGCACACACTGATACTGAAACGGCAGCGAGCAGCGGCAACAAGACTATGGTCCATAAATGTCTCACGATGAGCATGGTCGATTAGCGAACACGAAACTGAATTGCCTTACCTGGAATGGCTGGTGCTTCCGCTGGCATAAATACTTCACCATGCTCAAAATCGATTGAGTTAGGAGTCAATTGCATCGAGTAAAATGGCGACTTTTCATTGACGGTTAAATCCACCCAACGGACTAATTGACCGGTATAAGCAGAAATACGACCACCAATCGCGGTGAGTGTCGCTTCAGCGACGGCTTGCGCGCAATTGAGTGGAGTGCCAGAGCCACGAGCACTTTTGATCAACTCAACATGCTCTTGAATCATGCTAGCGCCTCCTTCCAACTCAATGGTGGGGACCGAAACATCGTTACCCATCACTTTAGTGCCAATGGTTTCACCTTCAGTACCTCGAAAGCTCTCACCGATTCGATTATAACAACCTGCGATCTGGCGACACTGACTATGGATATGCACGCCATCGCCGTAGTCCATATCCACACTGAAGAAATCAAACTGATTGCCAGTCTCACGACGCGCGCGCCCACCCATTCCGTTAAACGAAACTGGCGTACGACCAATGAACCAATTAGCGACATCCAACTGATGCACGTGCTGCTCGACGATGTGATCGCCAGACAGCTCAGTGAAATTGAGCCAGTTACGCGTGAGATAGTGCGCATCACTCTGGCCTGGCTTACGCAACGAAATCCATGGCACTTGACCATTCCATGAAACCACACCACCGACAATCTCACCAATAGCGCCAGCATCAATTTTCGCCTTCGCGGTTTGATACTTGGCATCATAGCGACGTTGCGTGCCCGCTACAATCGTCAGGCCTTTCGTCTTCGCAATTTCTCCGAGTTCGATCACTTTACGCGCACCGACCGGATCGACCGCAACGGGTTTCTCGATAAAGCAGTGCTTACCCGCTTCGACACAGGCCTCCAAGTGACGCGGACGGAAATTAGGCGGCGTCGCCATAATGACAAATTCGGCATCCGACTGCGTGACTTTTTGATACGCTTGATAGCCAGAGTGTCCGCGTAAGGCATCGATATTAAACTGAGAGAGCGCAGCTTGCACACGATCTTGAAAGACATCTGCCACCGCGACGATCTCGACTTCAATACCAAGAATTTTACATGCTTGTAAAAACTGCCCAGCGGCTCCTTTTCCGCGACCACCACAACCGATGAGACCAAGCTTTATTTTTTGAGTGCCAATGCCGTTGACGGTCTGCGCGCCTAGAATGTTGAATGTAGAAACTGCTGCGGCAGAAAGTGCTGCGGCTTTAACGAAATCGCGACGTGTAAAATTGTTCATTTTGATGATACTGTTATTTTTTAATGGATTTTAGATTTTCAGCGACGGGTTTGCCTGCTGCCCATAACAACCCGCGAGTGATCATTTGCATATATTGATCCTGCAGCATCGTTTCGTTGTGATGACCGATCGTAGTGGCAAATACACGAGTTTTGTTGGGACCGAATGCATTGACCCAGATGTTCGTGTGCATCTTGCCGTCTTTTTCTGATTTCGACTCAGCCAGCGGCGTCATCATCGGAAAGACCTTGTTAATGAAATACAATTCGCCCTTCGGCGTCGTCCAGTTGCTCATGCCCTGCATGATCTCGTGCTCGGGCGCGGTAATTTGCACTTCAAATGCGTGATGTGGGCCATGCCGCGCGGAATGCACCCCGCAGAATTCGAACCATTTCTCAGCCGCCGGGCCGCCGCGGTAACTATGCATTGAGCAATGCACCAACACCGCCGGCACGCCGTCAATGTGCGGCTGCAGAATACCTTCGATGTAGTTGGCATCGTTGATCGCGGCAAAGCATTCATTGTGCACCACCACATCGTACCCCTTGGCCCACCCTGGGTTCTTGTAAAACTCAAGTATCGCATCCACGGCCTTGGTGCGCTGGTGCACGATCGTCCATTCAACTTTTTGCTTGGAGTATAAATCCACCGCCATGGGAACAATTTCTCGCTGATTATCATAATCATGGCAGCAACCGCCGGTGATTAACAGCGCCTTGATGGCAGGTGCTGGAGTAGGTTTAGCGACAGCAGGGCTGGCGATCATGCAAGCGGCTCCGAGCAGAACAATTGTTTTAAGGTAACGTGTCATTGGTATTATTTTGGTTTGAATTAAATTCTATTTCTTAGGTTTTCGCTCGGGATAGTCTTGGTTGAGCTCTAGTTCGGCATCAGTCGGAGTGCGCGACGGCACCCCGTCTGCCGGGACATCGCCCTTGGCAGTCCATACGATTGCATTGAGCACGGTCTTACGAAAATCGTCCTGCTGCCAATTTTGGTGAAAGTGACCGCCAGTAAAGCCAAAGCCACGTCCACCGTCGGGGCGTTCATAGGCCCAGGCAACATGCTGTTTTTTTCCAGCACTGACTGCAGCCATCACTGCTGGATTGCTGCCGCGATTCTTATCGTGGGCCCGCGAGGTCAAGGTCTCGATCGGTGGCAAGGAAGAGAGAATTGGGGTGACGCCCTGCATGTCGGGCTGAAAACGCATGTGGTAATACCACTCGTCGCGAATCGTAAACGGTTGCACGCCATTGGTGATTGGGTGCTCGGGAAACTCATCAAAGCTCGCATCCCAATGTGGATTCACTGACCAGCCGATTGCAAAATAGCCACCGATCCAATCAAGGAAGGTTTGACCTAATACATTAGGCTCAACTTCTACGCCATAATGCAGGCAGGCGACCCCCACACCATCGTCCACCCATGCCTGGATCTTATCTTGGTGCGCCTTTGCGATGTGGCCTTTACCACCATCGCAATACATCACAATCGCATCAGGCGCCAAATAAGACTCAGCTGTTTCCGGCCACGCGCCATTAGCCACGACACTAGCTTTCACATCGAGGCCGCTGTCATTGAGGCAGCGAGCCAGTAACATCGAGCCAGCGCGGTGCTCATGCGCCCCATAGCCGTGGCTCTTCTTGCCAGCGAGAAAGATAATTTCCTTGGTGGTGCCAGCAGACACGGCTTGCATACCGCACAAGCAAATGAGCAGGTAACCTAGAATTCTAAGGATATGACTGGCTTTCATAGTAACTATGCTGGTTGACACTGCTTGGAGCAGAGTTGTTTCCAACTATTTTTAAGAAATTCTAGGCCCTCGACCGACAGTTGCTGCGGACTGTCATATAAAGGACGCCAGATCGCGGCTGCACGGGCGATCACTTCATTATCTTCAGAGAAGCTTTCGATCACGATGTCGCCGTCGTAGCCGATCGTCTGCAAGGCAGAGAGCACGCCGTCCCAGTCCACTTGATCCTGCCCGAGCAGGCCGCGGTGACTCGCGCTGGCATGCACATGGCCGATATGCTGGCCGTATTTAAGGATGGCCGCAGCCGAGTCGTCCTCCTCGATATTCATATGGAAGGTATCGATGTGTATTTTCAAGGCGGGACTACCGACACGGTCGATTAACTCCTCTGCTTGCCCTAAAGTATTGATGCAATCTGTCTCGAAACGGTTTAATGGCTCCATGGCCAAGATCACCCCGGCCGCTTCGGCCTGCTGACAGAGTGGTTTCAAATGCGACGCGATTTGCGCTAATTGTGCCTCGCGCTCTTCCGGCGAATGACGCCCGGCACGACCCGTCTCCGAATACATCGGGCCACAGACCACAGTGGCACCAAGCTGCGGCGCGAGTTTGATGAGCTCGGATATGTATTGCACGCAGGCGAGTTGTTCCGCTTCAGTTCCGCGCAAATCACGTCCGGGGCAAAACGCACCACAGACAATCGGCTGCTTCAGCCCTGAAGCAGCCAGCGCCTCGATCAACAAAGGCACCGACACCGCAGCAGGCTCGACGATCGCAAGCTCAATGACATCCGCACCGTAGGACTTGAATGTTTGCAGTAGAGGTAAGTCGGCATCGGTGAAACCAGAGCTGACAAGAAAGGTATTGAGGCCAAATCGCATAGAGTAGACTTAAGAAGATACCATACCGAGCACGTTTAAGCCTTGGAAATATTCCGCATCTTTGTGTATATATTCGGCATGAAACTAAGATTCCCACTATTCGAATGATAATACAAAGATCGCTACAGAACCAGAACCTCGACCCAAACAGTATCCTCGCACTCTTTTCGGCGCTCGGTGACGTCTATTTTTTCATGAAAGACCGCGAGGGGCGCTTTATCGGAGCCAATGACTTACAGCTCGAAAAGCTCGGACTCAAATCGGAGGACGAGTTGATCGGCAAGACCGACTTTGATTTCTTCCCCAGCTACATGATTGCGCACTACGCGAAAGATGACGCACAAGTCATCGACAGCGGCGAACCTATCCCCCGCCGTGTTGAGCTGGTGGCGAATCCCGACGGCTCGGTCTCATGGCATGTTACCAGTAAGTTCCCACTCTACGACAATAGCGGCAACTGCGTCGGCATCATCGGCTGCATGCGCGACTTTGAGCGCAGCGACAATGCATGGCAGCCCTATCGACGTATGAATGCGGTGGTCGATCATATAAATCGGCACTACGCCGAACCGATCGGAATGGCGGATCTAGCCAAAGTCGCCAGCCTATCCATCAGTCAATTTGAGCGGCGTTTTCGTATCGTATTCGAGCAAACCCCGTCCCGATTTCTAATTCGCTACCGACTAACCCGCGCCAGCCAGATTTTAATGCACAGTGACAATACCGTGAGCCAGATCGCGCAAGATGTCGGCTTTTACGACCACAGCCACTTCACTCGCGAGTTTCAAAAACTGTTTGGCATGGCTCCTGGGCGCTACCGCAAGATACATCGGTCAACTGGTAAGTCATCAAACTTATCATTCGCAGCCAACACAACTGATTGACGACCCCACTAAAGTTCCCACTGTATCCTTCCTATGCCAATTACTTTTGACCATACTCGTATACGTGTCTCGAACCTAGAGCAGTCGATCGACTGGTATTGCCAGACCTGTGGCTTTACCGTCCTGCGCCGCACCGATAAATCACCGTCGGGGAATCAACTCGCTCACTTACAAATCCCTGGTAGCGCGCACAATCTGGAGCTCACGCACTCGCCCGACTACGTCGTCAAGGTGCCCGAAGATCTGATCCACACCTGTATCCGCGTCGATAATATCGTCGCCTACTGCGAAATGCTCGAAGGCCTCGACTTCACGCTCGACCTGTGGCCGAGCAACTGGCGCGAAAAATTCACGGATGGTAAAAAAATGGCATTCATCACCGATCCCGACGGTTACGAGGTCGAAATTCTAGAACACTAAGGCCAGCAACTGACTTTTAATGGTATAATTCGCATGTCCTCACCAGCCGTTTGCTGTAACCGCAGATGCACGCGTTCGAGCGAAGTGACACTCAACCAAAGGGCGAAGCAATTAAACGACTTGTGGTGTGCAGTATTTCTCACAACAAGGTTTCGGCCGCTTGCTGTCACTATCCGGCATTGAGGTTAGCGAAGGCCTGGGTCTCCCTAAAAAGCTCGAAGTCGTGCAAGAGAAAATAGCGCAAGGCGACGAGCATGCCGCAGGAATGAATCCCGCGAGGCCAAACCTATAGAAAAAGTTGAATGTTTAGTGAGCCGCAGCTACTTCGGTTGGTGCATCGGCGGGCACTGGCTCGGCAGCAGGTGCTTCGACAGGCACTGGCTCTGCCGCAGGTGCTGCCGAAACTGGCTCAGCACTCAGGTCGACGACCACTTCTTCAGCGGTCCAGGGTGTGCCGCGTGAACCGTATTGATCCATATAGGTAATCATCGTCGCCTCAGTGACATCGGAGGCTTGGTTGCCCCACGACTGACGGATATAGGTCAAGACGCCAGCAATCTCTAGTGGCTTAAGGTTGAGACCATTCGGGCCGAAGGCAGGCATGTTACCATTGTATTGCTTACCAGCGACTTCGATTGGGCCATTGAGACCGTTAATCAAGATACGAGCGAGGCTCTCTTGATGGTTAGTCACCCACTCCGAACCTGCAAGTGGCGGAAACGCTCCAGCGATACCGAGACCAGTCGCTTGGTGACAAGCGGAACACTGCGCATTGTAGACCTTCGCGCCACGATCAAACAATGATACTTGGACGACAGCGACCTCTGCATACGGATTATAATCGAACGTATAGGCATCCTTATGGAAGTGACCGCCATACTGAATCAAATACACCCCACCCCAGAAACATAGTGCGGCAAAGAGAAAAAGGATGAAAATCGGAACTGGTGAAGAGCCGTTGCTCGGCTCATCCTGCTCGCGCATGAGGGCGTCGTGCAGTTCTTGCTCATCGTTATCCTTAGTGTGTTGCTCGTCGCTCATTATTCAGAAATCTGCGCCTCTGGGAGGCTGTAGTTAAGTTGTAGGCTGAGCAAATACTCAACCAAAGCTTCGGCGCGATCAGTCGGGACAACTTCGTATCCGGCCGCTGGTGCGTAATTTGAATCGGCTTCAAACTGCAACGCATGCACAGACGCAGAGCCTTCGATCGTACGAGTTTCATAAAGAAACGCATACCGTGGCATGGTCGAAACTCCACCAGATGTAATCTTAGGATTGTAGAGATGTAGGTGGTGCCAGTTCGCATCGCTGTGGCGGTCACCGATGGTCATCAGGTCGGGGCCGATGCGTTGGTGACCGAGCAATACGCTGCCCTGAGTGATATAGTCGCGCGCAACTGTATGCCGCTTGCCCCACTCACGTTCAATATCCGCACCATAGCCAGCACGACGGACTTGCTGCGTGTGGCAATAGACACAGCCCAAATCAGTATAGACTGCTTTACCCTGCTGCGCCGAACCTGACATTTTTGCAGGATAGAGCGGATCACCAGCAACAGGGTTACCGATTTCATCCAGCACTTCGGTGGTTTGCGCCAAGCTACCGAGTTGAATATAACTACTGAGAACCAGACCCGTAAACGAGAACGCCAAAGCGATAAGGATCCCACAAAAAAGAAGCGGTAGATTTTTCATTACGCTGCACCCTCCTGGTTAGCAGACCCAAGCAATGTAGGACCTTGTTTCGCACGGATGAAGCCGGTGGCGAATAACATCCATAAGAAATTAATGATAAAGGCGAGATGACCGATTGCTACGAAAACCACACCCATTGAATGAATTTTAAGCCATGGTAGCATGCTTTCAACGACCTCTAAGAACGGTACCGTAGCGTCATTCATTTGATTGCCAGCAAGCCAACCGCCGAAAATTAGTGACACCACAACAATTGTAATACCGAGCGCACTGCCCCAGAAGTGGCAGTAAATCAAGCGGACTGACGGCCACTCACGATTGGTTAAACGAGGCAGCATAAAGTAAAGTCCACCGAACATCACCATCGAGAAGAATCCATAAACCAAGTGCTGATTTTGGCCTAACGAGAAAGTTGTAAAGTGTGTGATCACGTTGACCGATCGAAATGCCATCAACGAACCGATCATATTGGCAAAGAAATAAGACAAAACACCAAACATGACGAAACGTAGCGCTGGACTGCGCCATACTGCGGTACGTTCACCTTTAACGGAAAGATACAAATTGAGTGCCACGGTAATCGCAGGCACCACCATCATCACCGCAGCAACGATACTCACAGAACTGATCCAAACAGGAATCGGGCCACCGATCAACTGCACCATACCGGTCCAACTACCAAGCAATGCTAGAGAAACAAAACCGAGCAAGGCCAGCGCATAAGAATGAATTGGACGACCAATCACTTTAGGGATCACGTAATACGCGGTCGCTAAAGCCATTGGTGTGAGCCACAGATTCTGGAAGCTATAGGCAAACCAGCTACTAGTAATTGACTGCACCACGCCACGTGCGGGGAACCACACAACCATGAACTGAGCGATCATATAGATCCACGGGAACCAGAAAAACGCAGCAAGGATGTACCATTGTGAGACATACGCGCCCTGCCCTTGGCGAGCACGGAAAGCCAGAATGCCCCAAGCGCCAATCAACGCGTAAGAAATCAATAGCAGCGGTGTTGCATAACCCGGAATTTCCAAGAACTCAGCCCCGGTCAAATCGCCCGCAAGGATGCCAAGGATACCGACCTTTAGACCGAAATTCCAAAATAACCCTGCGACAATCAACATTCCCCCGCTACGAATTGGCGCCAATGATAAGCGAGCCATAATCCAAAGCCCAATTGCAAAGATCACATTGCACCCCCAGCCAAACAGCATCGCGTTGGTCGCAGCAGGATAGAGGCGACCGTAAGTAACGAACTCGCAACCTGACATGAAGCTAGGCTGATACGACTGTAAGGCATTGATCAACGTCAAGCCTGTGCCGACGACCAGCCAGAGGATCGCGGCGATCACAAAGAATAGAGCCGGAAACCGAATAGACACATCGATCTCACTCAGCACGGTGCGCACGCAGGCGTCCGTCGAAGTGGATTGAGAATTGGACTGAGGAGCGTTGCTCATTAAGAAAATGCTTCGAGTGATTACTTCGCAGCTTTATAGCCCGCGACGGTCGAATCCATCGCATCCTCAATTGGGATACGAACGGTGCCGGCTTCTGCATCGATGACTTCGAACCCGACGAGCTTTGCGACACCTGCAGCGCGAGCTTCGTCAGCCTTAGCTTGGCGCTCCTCATTAATAGCCTGATCAATCGGATCCGGACGGCTAGGCAAGTAAGCGACAAAAAGAATCGCACCGAATGCTAAGATCGCGCCGATAATGCCGACGAGTGAGAGCAGGCGACTGCTAGTAGATAATTCTGGTTGAGACATCTTAAATTACTCAGAGTAGTTGATGGAAATTGCGATATTCGGGTCACGAATAGGAATCGGTTCGGCTTTCTTGGTGCTGCGGCAGAATGCATAAATGCAAATGCCGCCGATACCAACGAGTGATGCGATATCCACCCAATTGACCGAGAACTGGCGAACCAAGTAACCCGCTGCGTGCGCGTCTGGGTTAACAAGCTTACCGGGAATGATATTCCAGTAGAGATCCAGCAGGTGAAAAGTTAGAATCCAGACTGAGATCGCAACGGTGCGCCAAACAACTGTCTTAGTCTTATACCAAAGCAGACAAAGGAACGGGGTGAGGAAGTGTCCAAAAATCAAGCCCATGCTCACCCACCACCAAGAATTGGTAGTGCCATCAAAGTTCATCTCGCGCAGATTATACCAGAAAGTTTCTTCCGGAATATTTGCACTGTAGATCAAAAAATACTGAGAGAAACTGATGTAAGCCCAGAAAATAGTGAACGTCAGCATCAAGCAACTCAGATCGTAACGGTGCGCTTGCTTCAAAATCCCTTTCAGATAGCCCTTCGATGCAAGCACCACAGTCAGGATGACCAAGATGGCAAGTGCAGCACGCATACATGCGGCAAAGAACCACACACCATACATAGTTGAGAACCAGTGGTATTCGAGCGATTTGAACCAATCAATCGCACCGAGCGTCATTGCAACCGCGCAAATAAAGAGCCCAACTGAAGACAGCGCATGTGCCTTCGTGGTGTTCTTGATATCGCCAGTCTTATCGGTATCGAACGACCACTTGCGCAGTAGGCTCGTGATGAGGATGAATGCACCAAAGACAGCGAATACACGGACGACAAAGAAATTAATATTCAGGTAAGGCTGCTTCCAGGTGTAGATTGCATCTTCACCGACCGTACCATGACCTGGTAGTTCATTGAGCCCACTCATCCATTTCCAAAGCAGACCAGGATTCTCGTGAAAAAGCGGAATAGCTAATAATGGCAGAAAGAGCAGCAGCAACCATGGGAATGCTGCCATGCCGTGCTCACATTGACGGCGGATGATAACTGGCCAGCGTGCGTAAAACACATACCAGATCAAAGTAAGGAATGTCATGCCGATAGCGATAGACATCCAGAAACCGATACCGAGGAGCCAACCCATAAATGGGCGTGCGTCACCTTCGTTCCAACCTTGTAGTAGGCCAATCGCAGCCAGTGCGATGCCGATGAGGCCAACAATGAGAGCGATACTCCCGACTTTGTTTGCTTGAGCGTGATGTGCGTCCGAACTCATAGTATTAAAATCCTAACTCTGTGCGTTGTGCTTCGGAGAGATCCTTAGCGTTAGCGTGTTGTGAGCGCTGCAATGCCCGAACATACAGGACGATCGCCCAACGTTCTTCGGGAGAAATACTACCATCCAAAGGAAGCATGAGCCCCTTACCGTTGGTGATGACATCAAAAATGTAGCCATCTTCAACACCGCGTAGACGATCGTCGTGATAGCTCGCGGCGAGCACGCCGTATGGCTTAGTCACACCATTACCGTCGCCAGCTGCACCGTGGCAGACGGTGCAAAAGATGTCATACTTTGCCTTGCCTTCAGCCATGAGTGCGTGGCTCACTTCGAGTGGCACAGTCTTAACGAACGTGCCATCAGCCGCCTTACCTTGATTGTAGGCCGTGTCGCCGAGTGTCTTATCTTCAAACCCAGCAGAAAAAACCTCTGCTTGGTTGAAGTAATTACCACGAGCAACCGTCTTGGCTGGTACCGGGCGATCATTACGACCATCGCTAAAAAACTCGTTTTCTGCCTGCGGCTTATAGCGCGCTTGACGATCCATGTCGGGGAAGACTTCGAGTGGTGGTTTTGTGCTATTCGAGCCACGGAAGCCGAGAATCGACACCGTTGCAACGATCGCAAAAACATAAAGTGCTAAAAAGATACGCATGATACTGTTCTACGCTGAGACCTCCTCGATGTCGGTTCCACCAATTTCCTCTAGGAATTGACGTGTGGCGACCGGATCAAACTTCGAATCACGCGCTTCAATAGCGATGATGAGACGATCACCAGAGACCTCTAGGAACTTTTCGTTATTGAAAAGAGGGTTATAGTGCTGAGGCAGCAAATTTGTAATAAACATACCACCGAGTGTCCCGAAAGCGGACAACAGAATGGTCAGCTCATACATAATCGGGAATGGGAAAACCAAACTGAAGAAAGGCTGACCACCGATGATGAGCGGGTAGTTATAAGAATTCATGAACCAGACGATGATGGTGCCGAGAGAGAACCCTGTGATACCACCACAAAAGGTGAATATAGGCACCTTCGAACGCCCCTGACCTTGCGCCTCAGGCATGCCGTGAACCGGGAACGATGAATACGTATCCCATTTTTTGTAACCAGCATCCCTCACTTTTTCCGCCGCATGGAAGAAAGCAGGTGTATCGGGGAAGGTTGCGAGAATTCCGTGTGTTTCAGATTCAGACATTAGTGTTGGCCTCCATTTTCATCATCGTCGTGCCCATGCGGATCTGCCGCAGGCATCACAAATTTAACTTCAGCGATCGGCATAATTGGCAGGAAGCGTAGGAATAATAGAAATAACACACTGAATAAACCAAAGGTGCCGAAGAAAGTTAAAATATCGACCATTGTCGGTGAGTAGTAACCCCAACTACTTGGCATAAAGTCATTTGCCAGTGAAGTTACAGTGATCACGAAACGCTCAAACCACATACCGATATTAATGAAGATCGACATGACCCAAACCATCGCAGTGTTGCAGCGCACCTTCTTGAACCAGAAGAGCTGAGGAGTGAACACGTTGCAACTGAACATCATCAAGTAAGCCCACCAGTATTGGCCGAACGCACGATTGATGAAAGCGAAGCTCTCATATGGATTCGCACCATACCAAGCGATGAAAAACTCCATGATGTAAGCGTAACCAACGATCGAACCAGTGCCTAAGCAAATCTTACACATGTTGTCGATGTGACGCTGTGTGATGAGATCATGCAGACCGTACAGCGCACGCAGTGGAAGCATCAAGGTCAGCACCATACCGAAACCCGAGAAAATCGCACCCGCCACGAAATATGGTGGGAAGATCGTAGTGTGCCAACCCGGCAACACCGCAAGGGCGAAGTCAAAGGAGACGATGGTATGCACCGAAAGAACCAGCGGAGTGGAAATACCAGCAAGCACGAGGTAAGCCATCTCGTAGTTGCGCCAGTGGTTACCAGCATTGCGCCAGCCCATGGCAGCCACCCCATAGAAATATTTACGAAAAACATCCATACCTTTAGTCATGAAGCCACAACCTTCGTAAGCACTTTTAGTAAGACGTTGGATCGCACGGTCGCGAAGCACTCCTAGGTCAGGAATCATGCCCATGTACCAGAACAGCACTGAGACTGTTCCGTAAGTGGAAACCGCGAATACGTCCCATTCCAATGGAGAGCGAAACTGCGGCCAGATGCCGTTGGAATTTGGCAGCGGGAACAACCACCAAGCAAACCAGACACGACCAACGTGGAACAACGGAAAGATACCCGCGCAGACCACCGCAAAAATCGTCATCGCCTCAGCGGCTCGATTAATCGAGGTTCGCCAACCCTGCTTTAACAAACAAAGGACAGCGGAAATCAACGTCCCGGCGTGGCCAATACCAATCCAGAAGACGAAGTTAACAATCGCCCAGCCCCAGTTAATAGGATTTGCCAATCCCCACACACCGACACCAGAACTGACAAGCCAAAGGAGGCCCATACCAGTGAAGGATGCAGTCACCAACGCAATCGCCATACAGACCCACCACCACATCGGGGTTTTCGTCTCGACGATGCGGCAGATCTTATCAGTGACCCAGTTGAAATCACGATCATTCGTGACAAGGGGCTGTTCGTGGAACTCAGCTGGTTGCACTTTAGCCAACAAAGCAGCCTGTGTCGCGTCCAATGAACTCTCTTGAGTAGTCGTAGCCATTTTAATAGGTTCGCAAGTTAGAAATTAGTGAGCGGGATGCGCTTCTTCAGAGTGGGAGGAATGGTCGTGACCGTGATCATCATGCGTAGGTGCTGCATGGGAATCGTGGCTTGCACCGTGGTCGTCGCTGCCATGAGCATCGTGCCCTGCGCCATGATCACCACCGTGGTCGTCACCATGACTTCCATGTCCATATCGCTCGTCGTATTGAGCGTAGGCGTATGGTTTTTCGTAGGCATCCGGCATTTCAGGATTCGGGTTACGCAGACGAGCCAAGTAAGTGGTACGAGGACGTGCATTCAAGTAACCAAGCACCGAGTAATTACGGTCACTTGCCTTCATCTGAGAGACTTCCGAGTCCGCATCTGAGATATCACCAAAGGTGATAGCATCGGTTGGGCAAGCCTGTTGGCAAGCGACCTTGATGTTACCATCCGCGATACGAATATCATCGGAAGCTCCAGCGAGACGCTTTTGCTCGATCTTAGCAGCTTCGATCCGCTGCGTGCAGAATGTGCACTTCTCCATGACGCCGCGCATACGCACAGTGACATTTGGGTTAGCCTGCATTTTCCCAAGTTCTGGCTCATCAACAGGGCCGAGTGGTCCCTTGTAAACTTCACCAATCTGACGCTTGTTCCAATCGAAGAAGTTGAAGCGCCGCACCTTATACGGGCAATTATTCGCGCAATAGCGGGTGCCGACGCAACGGTTGTAAGCCATAGTGTTCAGACCGGAAGAATCATGCACCGTCGCATTCACAGGGCAAACCTGCTCACACGGTGCATTTTCACAGTGCTGACACATCATGCCCATGAAGGACACCTGCACGTCGTCTGGCACTTCAGTCTGATCGTATTTCTCAGCTGAGAAATAACGGTCAATACGCATCCAGTGCATCTCACGTCCGCGAAGGACCTGATCTTTACCAACGATTGGCACATTATTCTCACTTTGGCAGGCAACGACACAAGCCGTACAACCAATACAGCTATTCAAATCTATTGCCATCCCCCACTGCTGCGGGATCGGAAATTTGTCCTCATTGTCCTTCCAAACTTTTACGTTCGGAAGCGGCTTGGAGAATGAAGGGTGCTCATAAGCAGAGTTACCACGGTACTGGTTGACCGACTTCTCTTGAAGCGATTTATCGGCATCTTTCGCGTAGTTCGATGGAGCGTGTGACTCGACACCGATCTTGTTAACGAAATCTGGTTTTTCAGCATAACCCGCAGCGGTGTTTTCGCGCACCAGCGCGCGGCCTTCCATCGACCAGTGCTCTTGCGTATTCGCGAGGTGGTATGTCTTTTCAGTCAGTTTGATCGAGGCCCCGAGTGCGCAACCAAGGCTAGCAGAGGTACGGACCGCATAGGCATCAAATCCAACACCTTGACCAACCCGACCGACTACCTTGCGGCCCATCCCGAGTGGCAGCACTACGGTATAGTTCGCAAGACCCGGAACAACATGGATCGGCGCTTCAATCGTGACGCCGTTAACAGTCAATTCGACAACAACCGCGTCTTCTTTTCCGCGGCGGAAGTTCGCTTTGTTGGTTTGAAGTGTGCCCTTAGCCGCCTTAAAGAACTCACTGTCCTTATTCATAGGCTTTTTGGACGGGAAAATCTGAATACCTTGAGTACTTTCGAGTTCCTTCGCAAGTGTTGGGCTAATCTGGATCGCATTATCCCAAGTTAACTTGGTGATCGGATCTGGACACTCCATCATCCACCCATTGTTAGCGAAGCTACCATCATAAGCGTGTGAACTCGGTGCAAAACGAACTTCGAGCTTATCCGCGCTGAGCTCGTAAGCAGTCAAGCCGTCCAACTTGACGACAGCGAAATCGATTTGAGGTGAGACTGCCTTGTACGCAGAACCTTCAAGTACACCGTCACTGAGGAATTTGTTATAATCGCTACCACCCTGTGCAGCGAATGTCGCTTGTGCGATCGAGTATCCATCCGTAACGGCCGCACCTGCGAGGCGTGCCAATACTTCCAAATCATTGAAAGTATCGAACAGTGGCTCAATCATCGGCTGTACCGGAACCAGTGTGCCATCGAATGTGCGACCATCGCCCCAAGACTCTAAGTAATGAGAGCGTGCAATGAAGAGGTTTGCGGCCTCAGAAGTTTCATTTATCGAACCACCAATGTAGATGCTCTCAGCTGCTTTTGCTTGAGCTTCGGGCCAGTTCAGATCGATCGGTGCGTCATAGACCGGGTTACCACCAAGGATAACGAGTGTCTTAACATCACCTTGATTCAGGCGAGCTGCGGCAACTGCGATACCCTGCTCTGCAGCAGGCACTTCGACATACTTGATCGGAGCAGAAAGTGCTTCGTTAATCGCAATGACGATCGCGTGGACAGCCTTTGGAAGGTGCTCACCAGCAACGATTAATGAGTGGCCAGCATGGTCAACTAAGTCAGTCGCGCAAGCGTCGACCCATTGAGCGTCGACCTTAAGCGAAGCGCCGACCTTAGCCAGTTCAGCTGCCAAAGGACCACCGACATGCTTCTTTTTGAGAATTGCCGCACCGACTTGAGCGATAAATGCGCCCATCTGGCTAGAGCTAAGGCGGAGACGGTGATCAGCCATAGAGCCAGTCGATGTCAACGTGCTCTCGACCGAGTAAAGGCGGCTCATCTTGCTCGCATCCTTCGAAGCCTTGACCTTACGAGTCTTGGTGAAGTCGCGCGCTTGGCTCAAAGAACCATCGGCATTAATGAGGAACTCCGCGTCGAGTGCGAGGACTCGTTGCGCTTTAGTAAATTCAGGAAGTGCGCGTAGTGACTTGCCAAATACTGCTAACGCAGCTTGCTCGGAAGTGCTTTGGTCGATTGCGGTATTCTCTGTCCAAGTTGCCTGCGGGAAGGCTTGCTTGATCTGTTTAACCAATGCAGCTCGACTTGGTGATGTGCTCGGCTCAGCCAGAAACACGAGGCCCTTACCTTGATTTGCACCATGTGCTTTGCGAATTGCTTCGAGGCGATCGCGAACAGCAGCAGGAGAAAGTGTCACTCCCCCCTGTTTGCTCTTCGTCGCACGGTCTGGATCATACAGATCCAAGATGCTCGCCTGTGTATAAACAGTCGTGGCACCGCCGTAAGGCGTGAAGCTTGGGTTGCCCTCGATCTTAGTTGGACGACCTGTATGCGTCTCAACGATCACTGGCACATTATCACGCGCACTCGGCATCGAGGACGTATAATAGACCGGCACACCTGGAATCACATTTTCAGGTTGCTTAGAGTAAGGGAGAATATTTTGTTCTGGTCGACGGCAACCTGCCATACCTAGGCCAGCAAGACCAAAGGATGCAGCCATCACTTTCATGAAGTGACGACGGTTGACACCTTCCATATCGGAAGCGCCGGCGGGGAATTCGCGCTCGACCCAATCTGTAAACGCGGGAGTTTCCGCTAGATCGTCGAGGCTTTTCCAGTAACGTGGGCCTGAGAATTCAGAGTTCTTCATTATCTAAAAGGGTGCGATTAACGGTGGCAGCCTGAGCAGCTTTGCGGGGGATTGACCTTCCAGTCGTGAACGAAGCCGACAGCTTCTTTATGAAATGCTTCTGTATCGGGACGTTCCCAATCTAAGTTGTAAACTTCTTCTATAGGTCGAATGCTGTCTTCAGGGTTACGGTGGCAGTCCAAGCAGAAACTCATGCTTAATGGCTTCGCATGCTCAACGACTTCCATTTCATCGACACGGCCGTGACACTCAACGCAGCTGATTCCCCGGTTTACGTGAACCGAGTGATTGAAGTAAACGTAGTCAGGGGTCTTGTGGATGCGCACCCATGGGATCGGCTCACCAGACTCATAACTCTCACGTACTGGCGCCAGTATCGGATCATCTTTACGCACCATACTGTGACAGGTCATACATACATTGGTGGCTGGTACGTTGGAGTGCTCAGAACGGTCCACGAATGTGTGACAGTAGCGGCAATCCAACTCAAGCTGCCCGACGTGCAGTGCATGACTGAAAGGCACAGGCTGCGTCGGCGCGTAGCCTACCCGAGTATACTTTGGAGTTGCGTAGTAAGTAACCCCCAGAGTGACTGCACTCACGGTTAGCACAAGTGCCACGATTACTTTAATAGGGATCGTGTTGACCCACCTCGGAAATACGTTCGCCATCGCTTGTATAATAAGAAGTTATAAACGTCTAAATTAGACGGTTTTACGCTCAACTGCTCCCTTAGCAGATCGAATGCGAGACATCGCACGCGGCGTCCCAGAAGAAGCAAGATTAGAGGATTTAGGCTTGGATTCAGAGTTGGCTGCACGAGTCAGTGCAAATACCCCGGCAAATGCCAGACCTGCCCGTTTCAAAAATCCTTTGCGTGTAGTAGTTTTTTCGCTGTTCATCAGAGTTAAAGGGGTCTGTTAAAAGTGCGCCGAATTGGCATGGCAACCGTTTTTATTAGCAAATTAAATTCGCTATGAACCAAACGGCTAAACAGGTGCGTGTTAAAGGTTAAATATATTGAGTAAAACTAGCATCTATTCAGACTAGAACTAGTGAGTCGTAAATTAAGTGCAAAGGACTAGGGGTATTATTTTTTTGTAGCAATGACATGTTCCTAAACCAGTGCATCAATTAGCAAAACAGATACCAACGATTAACTTTCGTTATACTACTAATACGAGAACCCCTCACATGCTCGACCACTCGCTCTGATCATAAAGTAAAATTCAGGCTTCTCACTTTCGAATTCTCACCCATAACTAGTCGCATGAACGGCATAGTAAAAACGAATACAGCATCAGGCACTCCCGGTAAATACGTCGCCTTCGGGCTCTTTATATTTACTGCGATCGTTGGCAGCCTATTTATTTACCTAGGCCCAAAGGCGACCGCAAAGACACCAGGCATCCTGCACGTTGGCATTCGCTTCACCAATGAGCACATGATCGAGTTTACACAATATAGTAAAACTGGCCCAGGTGCGCGGATTGAATTTATCGCCGCAGACGGCAGTATCCCCCATTCCGTAGAGCGTCTAGCAATGGGCCGCAACTTGGTGCCGATCAGCAATTTGTCCGACGGACTATATACCGTTCGACTGAGTTCCAAAGACTATATTAGCGTCGAAATGCCGATAATTGCTGAAGGCCGGATGCTCAATCCACCCAAAGACGCACAGTTCCCGAATGGCACCTACGCCGATTATAATATGATCGGCGTGCGCTTCGAACCAAAGGTCGGCCTTAGACAATAAAGATCGATCAGGCTTATCAAAAAGCATTCCGAGTCTCACGGACTCGACGAAAATGTCTGCCTCGTCGGTGATAAATCCCTGGTACGTAGTGAATAACGTCAATGGCATTTCCTGTTTTTAAGCACAGTTCCCTTCAGTTTACCGTGACCTGTCGGCCGAGCAGTGCCCGCTTTTAAGATTGTGAATTTACCATTCGACCTTCCGCGTTCGGTGTTCAGCGTACGATCTTCATGATCACTTCTATCCTCACTCATCCAGGCGGAGCCCATAAAGACGAATTCTTAGCCTGCGCTGTGCTTCTCACTCAAGCACCTGTTGCGATCCGACGCCGTGAACCGACCGAAGCTGACCTCGCAGACGCATCTATCGCCGTGCTCGACGTCGGCGGTGAACATGCTCCCGAACGGAGTAACTTCGACCACCATCAATTTCCGCGCGACATGGTCCCGACTTGCGCCCTCTCACTAGTTCTCCAGCACCTCGGGCTTTACCAAGATGCACGCGAGTTCTGCAGTTGGCTTGAAGTCGCTGAATGGTTCGATTGCCGCGGGCCCAACGACACCGCCGAATGGCTCGGCATGGATCGTGAAACTATTGGCAAACTGAACTCCCCGCTCGACATTACAATACTCCGACGCTTCGCCAGCCAAACTGAACACGAACCAGGTCAACCGATCTGGGAGATCATGCACATGATCGGTCAAGACTTAGTTGATTATATAACCGGTCTGCGCACGCGACTCAACTTCGTCGCTCAGCATGCCGAGGTTTGGACGCTCGGCGCTACTGACGACGCATTCAAAGTTCTTTTCATGCCCCGCACAGAACCGATGCCAGATGAAGCTTCAGCAGGCCTAGGCGGACACGTCATCGCCCTCGGCCTCGAAGAGGAAGTGCTCGCGCTAATCTACCCAGACAGTCGCGGAGAAGGTTACGGAATGCGCCGCTTCAATGACAATCAGCGCATCGACTTCAGCACCCTCGAAGAAGAATCAGACGTGCATTTCGCACATGCTCGCGGTTTTATTGCCAAGACCTCAAGCGCTGATCTCGAGCGCCTAAAAGCCTTAGTCAATAATGCCTATATTGGCTAAAAAAAGCGATCGTCAAAGACCTGCATAGCTAAATAAATTTAGCGAGCATCAGTTCCATTCTTTTAGTCTACTCCAGTTTCTAGCAACGGCCGACGTATCGATCCAAGTATCACTCCCGACTAAGCAATTGCCAAAATATACCAAAACAGATGTTATAAAACTATGATGTTTGAAAAGATCGCAAATAAAATTGGAAAATACACCGTATTACTCATCAGCCTACTCATCGCGCTTATACTCTACCCCGCGCTTGAGCAGTATAAGATTGGCCACATTTGCCTGACCCTGTGGAGTCTAATTACAATGGTGGCTATTGTTGTCTCATTAAATGAAAATAAGAAAACGTCTAAGCGTATTCAATTAGCGAGCGGAGTACTCTTTTTGCTCATCGGCACTTTGCTCACTCGCCAAGTCTTAGGGCTCAGCCAAGAGTTTCTCTACCATTTGATCCTGCCATTCAGTTTCCTATTTATAGCATATATTATATGGATCATCTTATCCTCCATTTTCAAAAGGAAATCATTGGGTGCCGATGAGTTGTCAGGTGCAATTGTTAGCTACCTATTATTGGGAATCATGTGGGGTTTGTTGTACTCTTATATTGAGTTTATCAGCCTGAACTCATTTTCCTTCGCTGCTGCCCATGACATTCAAGCCAAAGGCTCCGCACTGTTTTACTATAGCTTTGTAACACTCACCACTCTCGGCTATGGCGACATCTTACCAATCAGTCGATTTGCACGTATGGCTGCCTATCTTGAGGCGGTCACTGGGGTGATGTATACGGCGATTCTCGTCGCTGGACTCGTCGGCCATGTGGGTCGGCATAGGTAGAGCCCTCACGCGAGCGCGCATCAAGCTGGTTCTCGTCGCTGTCACATTGTCTTTTTAAACAATAAATATGGCAATAGTCCGAAAGATTTCCATCACCCTCTCGATAGTTATCTGCTTAATCGCCGCAAACGCTTGCAGCTTGATCAAGGAGCAGAGGTTCCAGCTAAATCAAGCAACAATACTGAATGCTACGAATGGGATATTACATGATGTAAAAGTACTACATCAGCCAACCAGTGCCGTTGGATCGACCCACTCTTTACTGCCTAACAGAGCATTCAATGTTGGCTTTAATAGCAGAGAGATGATGGCAGACTATAGTATTATAACTTGGTCCGATGATGCGGGCAATTCTTACAGGCAACAGATTGAACTTCCAAAGAATGTCGCTAGAGACACACGGCCAAAAAATCTTACATACACTATCTACGACGATAATACAGTCGCGATCATTTTGAACCCATCAGAATAACGCTATCAACTTACAGCAGAATCACACAGTAGTTCGATCGGCGCAAAAAATGTATCGCCCACAGTCATATACTCTGACTAAGACTAGTGCATGAAAAGTATGACAGGATATGGTCGTGGCTCTGCGGATGCCTCTAAACAAAATGTGCGAATCGAAGTCGAGATAACTTCGGTAAACCGTAAAACTCTAGATGCTCAAATATCCTGTCCTCGTGAATGGAATGGGCTCGACCAACAATGCAAGGATTGGCTCAAAGAAACTTTTCAGCGCGGTCGCGTAAACATTCAAATAAAGGCAGAGTCGACCGAGGGCGCACAGTCTGGCTTGGCTTGGAGTGCCCAAAGCATGAACGAAAGCTTGGAACGGCTGCGCAGCTTCGCTGAAAGCCAGAATATCCCCTTTGCTGTCGATAGTCACGTATTACTCGATCTAGCAAAAACTCTAAAAGACAGTACTGCACTCCCTGACTGGCGCGAAATTGAAGCTCCCATCAAATCAGCATTTGATACTGCGCTCGCAGATATTGATTCCATGCGAATTAACGAGGGCAAGGCACTTGCGGAAGACTTACGACAGCGCATACAAGAGCTCGATACTATTCGTCAGCTAATAGCAAAACATGCAAAGAACACTGTCGCGACTTATCGCGATGCTCTGATGAATCGACTCAAACAACTAAAGCTCGAACTAGACATAAATGATGAACGTGTGCTCAAGGAAATAGCTATCTTCGCCGACCGCTCGGACATCAGCGAGGAACTCACACGCTTGGGTAGCCACTTCGATCAATTCAACGAATTCATTGATACTGACGAAGCGACCGGTCGGAAGATGGATTTCCTATGCCAAGAAATACACCGAGAATTCAATACTACTGGCAGTAAGTCATCACCGATCGAAATCACCCGCGCAGTGATTGAAGGTAAAAATGCCCTCGAACGTATACGTGAACAGGTGCAAAATATCGAGTAACACAGACACCCTAGACTCTACTTGCTAAGCTCAAGGTTATGACAAGCCCTAGACCTGCATAGATCAAAAAGATAGGATTCTATTTTTTTACTAGATCCAGTCTTCGCCGTGTGACTTTAAAGCTTCCGCTAGCACTTTAGCGAAAAATGGACCGCGATAGATCCAACCTGTATAGATTTGTACCATCGATGCCCCAGCATCCATTTTTTCGCCGGCAGATTCGACCGAATCAATCCCACCCACGCCGATAATCGGCAACTTGCCTTCAGTGGAACGGTGAATAAAGTCAATCACATCGTTGGAACGCTTGTGAAGATCCGTGCCGCCACTCATGCCGCCAGTTTCCGTCGTGGTAAAGCCACGTGGACGGGCAATCGTGGTATTGGTCGCAATAATGCCGTCGTATTCCAAATCAAGCAGCACCTCTACAATTTGATCGATCTCGGCGTACGTCAGGTCTGGTGCGATCTTGAGTAGCAACGGATGTGGCTGGTGCCCGAGTTTTTTGGCGTAACTACGATTCTCATCGCGCAGTGTGGTTAACAAATCACGCAGGTAGCTCTCGGACTGCAGTTCACGCAAGCCCGGTGTATTCGGACTGCTGATATTAATGGTGAAATAATCAGCTTGATCCGCCAACGTATGAAACGACGCTACATAGTCGTCCACCGCATGATCCAGCGATGTAGCCTTCGCCTTACCGATGTTCACCCCAACGGGCATTCTACGCTTGCCCTTCGGGTAGTGCTTCGAGAGGCATTGTAACATCGCCTCGGAACCCTTATTATTAAAACCCATCCGATTAATCAGGGCCTTTTGCTCGGGGTAGCGAAATAACCGCGGACGCGGATTGCCTGGCTGCCCTTGTGGCGTAACTGTACCGACCTCGGCATGACCGAAGCCCAGCGCCTCAGTGGCACGCGCGAATTCACCATCTTTATCCATCCCAGCAGCGAGACCGACACGATTTGGAAATTCTAAACCAAACAGTTTAACGGGTTTATCCTCTCGGACTTGATTGCAGGCGCGCAGCAGTCGACATAGAGTCGGCATCTGACTTAGCGCCATAAGTGCGGTGCGGCCACGATCATGCGCCTGTTCCGGCTCCATTTTAAAGAGAATTGGCCGAATAATTTTTTCGTAGATACATCCCATAGCGGTAAATCTGTTAGCCTAAATTGAGAAATGGGCAAGTTAACAAGGCATCGCCACTAAACAATGATAATCATTCGTTGGAAAATTTTCTAACAAAGCACTTTACAATTCGGTTTTGGAAGTTTTTACCCGTTGTATATTATATTATAAAATTCCTAGTCAAAGCTCGAAGCTACTTATAAAATATACTTAGGAACTACGCCTTTTAAGCATGCCCAATACATCTACAAAACTCACCTGGTGCAAAGCACGCATCGGAGAAGACATGAACTGGTGGATCAAAGAAATCAGTGATCCTATCCATTGGGAGATCGATGGCCTCGGTATCATTGACCCACGCCAGTTTCAGCACATTCTCGATTTACTGGAGCCGCTCAACGAATACGGCCTGCAAACTGATCTTGTCGCTGAAGCCTTTTACTCTTTCGGGATCGACGAAATTCAGGACGACAAGTCCGTCCTACTCAAGCGCGTGCAGGACAACATTCTCGACAGCGAAGATCCGCTTTTTGCTCTTCCCGATGTACTGGACGAAGATAAGGGTCCCTACGCCGACTTGCTCGACCACATCACCAAGCTACGCATTAAAATGCTTAACGATCTGATCGATTTCGCCCAGAATCTGACGGTCGAGGAACTCGAAGAAGAAATCCGCGAATCCCAAAATGGCGACTTTCTCGAAGGTCGAGCGACGCACTACTTTACCGAACTCACCACGATCCTAGAATACGTGCCAGAAGGATTCGAACTCGATGACGACGAAGAGACCACTCCAAAGTCCGAAGACGAAGAACTCGTAAAAGAAATTGAAGATGTGGATACAGGCACCGACACCGAAGAAAAACTCGTCGCCGACGAAACCATGAAGTGGGACGAAGAAGAGGAAGATGAGGAACAGCAGTACGAAGAACACACCACTCCACCGGAGACTGAGGGAGAAGAGCCTGCCAAATAAGTCACAGCTCATACTTTTAAAAGCCTCGGGTTTACCGAGGCTTTTTTGTGCTCTTCATCGATAACAACAAAAACGCCCTAGCGAGCGATTGTTTCTGATGCCTCATTGTAGAGGACGGTGTATAGCACGCCGAGTAGGTTTCTACGAGTCACGCGCTCTTTATCTTCGCGGGTGTTATTAATGCCCTTTGCGATCCAAGCCTCTGAACCAGCCCGCCGCACCAATTGATGCAGTACACGATAGCCATCCTTATTTGTATAGCCGACCGTCATGCCTACCTCCAGAGCGTCAAAATCAATCGGCCGAACAATGATGATAGTGTTTTTCGTTAACACTGGCTCCATTGAAGTGCCGCTGGTGCGGGCCATGTAGGCACCGCTGTCGCGAAACTTCACCATCTGCCCGAGTTTGAACGCTTCGTTATATTCCACTGGCGCAAACGTGGTATTATTCTGTGCCGTCGTATTACAACCAATGAAGCATCCGCTAGTAAATAATGCGGCAAGAAATAGGACCGGTCTCAACATGTGATTTACAATTCCAATATACAGTCTCAAGGCAAGTCGCTTCAATTGCTCTTACGCAGAGATATTAACGCAAAAAAATTGCAGACTGCCTAAATGCGAAGGATTAGTAAAAACCCGGAAAATGCTCCGTATCTATCTATTAAAGAACAACTTGCATATAAACTACGTGATATTACGTAGAGCGACTACGTTCTAATAAAAATAAAATTCCGAAACTTAAGTGCAAAGAATACACGTTTCACGCGATATCTTATTAAGCCATCAGAGGGTATTCTGTAGGCATGAAAACAACAACACTCCTCGCCCTCATCGCTCTCAGCCTTACAGCAGTCTTTTCAGCCAATGCTGCTCCTAAGTCTTCTGCTTCCTTCCAGAAAGCACTCCAAGACGCTGAAATGATTGCTTCCCTTAGCCCTGAGTGGAGTGTGCAACGTACATCTGGAGTTTCCATGGGTGACTTTTACGGCGACAACTCTCTTATCCTAGTTCAAAAAGCCGAGATCGAAGACATCCGCGTTGGTATGATGATTGTTTACCGTTCACCTGAAGGTGAGTTGATCTCACACAAGGTTGCAGAGCACAACGGTACTTCACTCAGCACCATTGGTGTTTCCAACTGGAGCATCGATCCTTTCCCAATTACAAGCGATATGATCGTTGGTACAGTATTCGGTGTCTTTCACACATCAGGTGCACCAAGCGGCGATGTTTACGCTTCCAACGGCGAGCCTCTTCCAACTGCACTCTGCAAAACATTTTAATTAACACTTTCGGATTGATCATTATTTGTTGTTTTCATCTCTCCGATAAAAGAGCCTCTTCTGCAATTTGCAGATGAGGCTTTTTCTTTTTGTACTTTATCAATCTGTTTGCCAGAACTATTGATTAATCTGTTATTGAGCAGATCTGAGTAGGCACAATTTTGATTTCGCTGTTTTCTTTAGCTTGCTGTATTGAAAGTTCAAATACGATTTGGAAGTGATGAGCTCCTCGCAGCGCAGTGTGGAGGACTAGGCGGGCAAGGACTGTTTTACTGCTTTCTCGGGAATGGATTTGCCAAGCCTTGTGTCGTCGCGATACCATCGAATTCTTGAATATACGTAAGTTTATGAAAAGGCCTTTAGAAACCATAATTTCCGTAGCCGCTTTGGTCGGCTTGCTTTGCAGTTCTTATGCGCACGAAAGCCGTCAGCCCACTGGCCTGATCGCTCCCAATAGTGATTGGAAGTATGATGACGATGGCGAGGCTGATACCGGGTGGGAGACGCCTGAGTTCAATGATGAAATCTGGGGGACAGCACAGTCGCCTTTGGGCTATGGAGAGCACTATCTAAATAAGCCCCATCTTGTGAGGGGAAGAATCGACTATTATTTACGGCATCAATTCACGGTGAATGATCGCACTGCGATTCCTAGTTTGATTCTGCGTGCTCGTTACGATGATGCGTTTGTCGTGTATTTGAATGGAACCGAGTTGACGCGCACGCACCGATTGGATGGTAGCTCGGTGCGGAATCACGAGGCCATTGAGTTCGAGACCTTTGCGTTGGCGGCGACTGCGCTGCGTAACGGTGTGAATACATTGGCTGTCAGGCTGGTTAATCGGGAACGAAATAGTTCAGACGTCGTGTGGGATGCTAATTTACTGGCGGGCGATATGAGCGTTGTAGTTTCGAAGGCATCTGTTCCGAAGCTCAGGGCACAGGCAACCGCGCCGCATAGTATTGTTCGCGGGCCTTATCTGCAAAATACTACCCAGGAGGAGATCACTGTGCGTTGGCGTACTAGTCATCCCACACGTGGTCGTGTCGATTACTGGATGCCAGGCAGTGAGGAACGTTTTTTCATGCAAGAAGCTGTGCCGACGTCTGAGCACAGTGTGCGATTAACTGGCCTAGAATCAGGGAGCACTTACCATTATAAAATCACGGGCACGGATCCGAGCTATGAATTTCGGACATTACCTCCGGCGCATGAGGCGGTATCGACACGTGTTTGGATTATCGGTGACTCTGGCACTGGGAATGATAAGGCGCGTGCGGTCTATAATGCGTATCGCGAATTCACTGCAGATCGGCAGACGGATGTTTGGTTGATGCTAGGAGATAACGCGTATGGTCATGGTACGGATCAGCAGTTTCAAAATGCAGTGTTTAATATTTATAATCCATTGTTGCATACGACCTGTCTGTGGCCAGCGGTGGGTAACCATGAGACGTTATGGGCAAATCTTGACGACAATCCTTTGACTAATAATCAAGCGGATCCCTACCTCGCGATTTTTGATATGCCCAGTCAGGGCGAGGCGGGTGGTGTACCTTCGGGTAGCGAGCTCTACTACAGTTTTGATTACGGGCGGACGCACTTCATTTGCTTAGACTCGCAAGTGAGTGACCGTCGCCCAGGGGGCCCGATGTATGATTGGCTCAAGGCAGATCTGGCACAGGTAAGTGAGCAGGATTACGATTGGGTGATCGCATACTGGCATCACCCCCCGTATACACATGGCACGCATGATTCAGACAAAGAGCAGCAGCATTTTGATATGCGCGAGAACTTCCTGCCGATGCTTGAAGCGCACGGTGTTGATTTGACCTTCGGTGGTCATAGTCATACCTATGAACGTTCCATTCTGATGCATGGCCATTATGGCACCAGTGATACATATGATCCTGCGCTCCATGCTTTGGATGCGGGCGATGGTCGTGCGGATGGGGATGGCCAGTATCGACAAGGACTGGATGAGAGGCATGGTACGATCCACACGGTTGCGGGGAGTTCTGGGAAGTTTGGCGCCTTTCGAGCTGAGCATCTGCCGTTTATGGTCGAGAACCTCTCGGCTTTGGCATCGGTGGTGGTCGATATCGAAGGTCGCGCTCTGCGGGTGACGACTCTTGGGAGCCAGGGGGAAACGCTCGATAGCTATACTTTGCTAAAAGATTGAGGTTTCAATGGCTTGGAGTGTTTACATCTTACGCTGTGGTGATGGGAGTCTCTATACAGGCACGGCGACGGATGTGGCGCGGCGCTTTGGCGAGCATCAAGCGCAGGGACCGAAGGCGGCGAAATATGTGCGTGGCCGTGCGCCGTTGAAATTAGTGCATACACGCGAGGTCGGGACACGATCGGAGGCGTTAAAAGAGGAGTGGCGTATTAAGCGACTCAGCCGAGCGCAGAAGGAGGCCTTGCTTTTGGTTTAAGAGTCAGTCTGTCGTGATTTGAGGTGTCGTTAGATTTCAGCGGATGGTTGATCTGATGAACTAATAAGACTGTGCTGGAGGTCTCGATCTCGGTTCGTTGATACCGTCGTTTGTGACGCGGACGTATCGCCAGTGAGAGCCGAGGACGTGGCGATTAATGCTACTGTTGAACTGCTATACGTATCTGTCCCGTACGCCTCTGCCGATGCTAGACGATTGATACTGTTGGCCACAAAAAATCCCTAAAGCTATATGCATTAAGGATTTCTAAATGGTACACCCGGAGGGACTTGAACCCCCAACCTCCTGATTCGTAGTCAGGCGCTCTATCCAATTGAGCTACGGGTGCTTATTGGGAAGCCGGGATAAAGACAAAGTGGGTGCATGAGATCAAGCAGAACTTTGCGAAAGATTAACTTTTTTCAAACTAGCTTCGCGCTACCCTTGAAAGCGCACGAAATAGACCATGGCTGCGGCTAGAATGCCGAGACCTAGGATGCTCCACCAGAGAGGTTTAGCGAGTGCAGGTTTGCGGTTGATGAGGACGATGACGCCCCCTAATGCGAGCCAAATGACCATCTTTACGATCAGCCAAGGTTCTGTAAAGCTGTGCCCGAGCTTAGAAATCATAGCAAATCCAGCGATCAGGATGAGCAGCAGTCCGATACCACTGGTAATTGAGCCGAGTTTACGAACGGCTGCGTTGTCGCTGTTAGCGAGGCTGCGCGCGAGCAGGGCTCCGTAGCCCATGAAGAGCATGATGATTCCGGTAACGTGAAGAATTTGGTAGATATATGGAGGCATAAGCAGCACCTTTGTGAAGTTCGTAAAAAAAGCAAGCCCGACTCTCGATAGAGAGTCGGGCTGGTATCAATTAGCTAGGCTGTCGCGCTAGACTGCCTTGGGTATTTCGGAAGGAATATCGATGACGTGTGTGTCCCTGCGCTTGACCTTCTGGAGGCGAGAGCGTCGCCGAAGCATTCGGTCGAGCTTGTTGACCATCTCGTCGATTGACTTATATAGATCGTCCGTCTCGGCGTGGGCATTATGGTCGTTGCCCCGCACTTCGAGATGCCCTTTGGCGATAAATTCGTTCTGGTGTGTGCGTTTATGGGCGTCGTATTCAAGTTCCACGCGCATGCGGACAATATGATCTTCGTGCTCGAAGAGTTTTTCTACTTTTGCTTCGACCACATTTCGAATCGCATCGGTGAGATCCATATTTAACCCGGAGATGATGACATCATGTTGCTTCATATATTATTTATTCCTTTTCTATTGTGGGTTCATAGTTAACGAAGACGATTGTCCCCGCCACTTTGACAAGTCTGAGCAAAAAAAGAGCCAACACTATTTTGATCGCTACAATCAAGCGTGTTGGCATCTATTAACCTGAATATGCCAACACCTACTGAATATCTAAAACACACGTCCGTAATCATTATTACTGGTGGTTCGTCGGGTATTGGCTGCTCAATTATCAAAGCAATTAAAAACTTAGCCCCGACCGCCACGGTATGCAACCTTTCTCGTTCAAAACCAGGCGATTTTTTTGATCAACACGGTATTCATATCGCAACGGACTTAAGCGACCCAACGGCAGTCGCTGCTGCTGCGGAGCAATTAAATATAATTATAGCGGAGGCCGAGCCGGGCGAGGTATTGCTAATTAATAATAGTGGCTTTGGAGATTATGGTCGTCAGCAGGATTTGGATCGAGGGAAGCAGTTGCAGATGATTGACCTGAATGTTCGAGCGGTAGTGGATCTTACTTCCCGGTTGCTGCCGCAGATGCTAAAACGGGGTGGTTGCGTGGTGAATGTGGCGTCGACGGCCGGCTTTCAGCCGACCGCATATTTAGCGACCTATGGCGCGACGAAGGCGTTTGTGTTGAATTGGACACTGGCATTGGGTGAGGATTTGCGAGGCACGAAGGTGCGAACATTGGCGGTGTGTCCGGGCCCGACGCGCTCAAATTTCTTTAAATCAGCAGGATTTGAGACACCGCCGATGCAGGAGGGGACGAGTTTGACTCCTGATATGACGTCCGAGGAAGTGGCGGATTTGACACTGCAGGCACTGGCGGAAGGTAAGTCGCTGCTGGTGACTGGTTGGAAGAATAAGTTAATCGCATTGTTTGGCAGTAAATTTCCGATCATCGTTGTGACTCGAATCGGTGCTGCAATATTGCGCAAGATGCGTTTAGAAGCACACAAGGGAGATTCGAAATGAATCCATACGGCGAAGCAGCTCCACTGGTTGATCTGGCAATTTTTCCGGAATGGATACTACAGGAGGATGAGAATCTTCTGATTATTAATAAGCCAGGTTGGCTAGTTTGCCATCCGTCTAAGAATGGGCCGTTGTCTAGCTTGGTGGGGGTGGTTCGAGAGCATACAGGTGCGGAAAAGCTACACTTGGTCGCGCGCTTGGATCGAGAGACGAGCGGCTTGATTGTCTTTGCCAAACGTCCGTCGGTGGCACGTAAATTTCAGATGGCGATTCAGAGTCGCATCGTGAAGAAAGAATATCTGGCGATTCTGCAAGGTGAGTTTGACGGGCCGATTCATGTGGATGAGCCCATCGCTCGGCGTAGAGGCGGGCCGGTTATTGTTAAATCGGAAGTGAGTTATGACCGCACTTCGCAGACTGCAGTGACGGACTTTATACCGCTTATTTCAAAAAATGGCTATACGCTCTGTCGTGTTGAGCTTGAGACGGGACGCAAACACCAGATTCGTGTGCATGCGGAATTCCTAGAAAAGCGCTTAGTCGGTGATAAAATTTACGGACCCGATGAGACCCTGTATATCGAGTTTATCGAGAATGGCTGGACCGATAGGTTGGAAGCGGCTTTGCCGATCAAGCGTCAAGCTCTGCATTGTTATCGCTACGTGTTTAACTTTCCGGAGGGACCGATCTCATTTGCCGCACCGTTACAGGAAGACATGCTTGAATTCTGCGAACAGTATATGGGGCTGAGCTTTAGCGAAGTGGCCGCGACTGTGGAGTGATTCACCGGTTATATGAGTGTGGGCGACTCGCTATCTCCTTAGCATTTTAGTAAGCAAGGCAGGAATACACGCGCAGGCACAAAAAACCCTCACTGAGCACGTGTGCGCTGAGTGAGGGCTATTTTTAGAGCCTGCGTGGCAGGGTCTGTTGCTGCTGCTTACTCCTTCGGTTCGCGCCTGATCAGTGGGGCCATTTTTGAAGGTCGTGCGCCGATCAGAGCGAGTGGTGCATTATAGCTTGGCATAAGAATGAAGTCGTTGGGCTCACTCTCGGCATCTGCTTTGGTCTTCATGCTGCGGATGGTATCGTCGTTGAGTGTGCTTTTTGAGTACGCACGGCTATCGATGGGCAACACTTGACCGTTGATTTCCAAAGCGACGAAGTAGTAGGGCGGCTCTTTAGGTAGGCGGTCGCGCTTGACGACGATACCAGGCATGTAAAAATAGACGTTTTCAGTCTTACCTTGCTCGATAGAGATGACTTCGACTTTGGCTTTATAAAAATCAAAAGTTCTGGCATTGCGGTCACGGACATAAGCGAAATAGCCCAGCACCTTGATGTTGTCGACGAATCGCTCATTTTTGGCGTCGGGTGCCAAGTTGCGGTTAGCCCTGATCTGGACCTCCATCTCGACCCAGTCGTCGCTGAGGTTTTTAAACTTAATATTATCAACTTGTGCCGCAGGGTCTTGGGCGAAAGCGAAATTTGAGATGCAGAGGGACAGTACCAGTAGAATGAATCGTTTCATTTGAGTCTATATGTTTGGGGTGAGGTGAATGAAATTCTATTTAGACGATGTGAGCTGTTCAAAGCATGGACAACCTTTTTTCGCGAATATTCATCGAATTAGATTTTGAACTAACTACTATTTAGTTGTTCTGTTTTGTTGGCGCAACTAGATGGAAGTTCAACTGGTCTTGTTACTGATGCGTTAGGCGCTCTGTTGGTTACACTGCAATCGCTCCGGTTGCCCAGAATAATAAGAGCTGTAGGCAGCCGATAACGAAGCCCAGCACCGCACCTAAAGCTTCAATTGTGCGGAACTCACGCTTGGCGACTGCGTTAACAATGCTCTCCAAGCGTTCGAGGTCGAAGGCTGCGATGTTGTTTTCGATCATTTCTTTGAGATCGACCGACGCTTCGAATTGAGTCGCAACTTTTTCGATCAATGGACCGGCCTCATTCTTGATCTCAGCACGGGCGATGACTTCGAACTTCGCAAGTACGCCGTCGTTTACAAAACTGCCTAGTAGCGGGATCGCACGCAATTGCGGGCCGATGCGTTCCCAGACGAGAGTGTGCGCGGTTTTCTCCAAATAAGGCTCAAGATCAATCTTTTTAATCTCATTGAGGATCATGTGCTGCTGCAAAATCTCGCGCTCAATGATTTCAGCGGATTCGCAGGCTAACTGAAGCTGGCGGCGCGGGATCAATCCTTGCCATTTCCAGAAGAAAATACGCACGGGGACACGTGGGTGAAACAGCATTTTGATTGCGACCCAATTCGTCAACCAGCCGATCGCGGCTGTAATGAATGGAGTTAGAATAAGTAATAAGTGTGGAGGCATGTTCGCGTGCTGATTTGGAAAGGTACTGCTGCGTCTATGCTAAGTTTTAGGCACTAGTGTCAACTAATGAAAAATCCTGCACGGTGGTGCAATATTTTGCAAGTATGTGTCTTTTCCCTCGCTATAATTAAGCTGTAATCAGTTTGGCGGATGAGGTGTCGATGTAAATTTTTACTTTATCGATCAGCGTAATGGGCCGTTTCGAGTCGAGCCGTCTTTGGTTGTCACGGTCTTAGCGTTAACGGAGACTGTGACGAGCTAGGTTAGGATGAGTACGCTGATAAGTATGTGAGTCATGGGTCGGGTGAATTGTGAAAAGCTCGTTCAGATATAGCAGCATTCTTGCTTTTCAAGCTCACAGGGTATTATTTCACCGAGTTATCAGTCGACATGTCTAATTCTAATAAGGTGCTTACCTTAAAATCTAACTAATTTGAAGACTTTTCAAACATCTGTAGGCGCAGCGATCGGCACGTATAAACGTGTTGCCATTTTTGGGGCTGGCGTCAGCGGGCAAGCTGCACGGCGCTTGGTGCTTAGCTTGGGGCTCGAGCTCTGCTTGTTTGATGAAGCCGGACGCGGCGATACTGCGGATTTCAGTGCGGCCTCGCTGAGTAGGTTTGATGCGTTTGTCTTCAGTCCTGGATTTTCGATTGCCCATCCATGGCGTGTCTTGGTGCAGCGCTCTGGTCGGCCCTGCTATAGCGAGCTTGGGTTTGCGGCAATCCATTGGCGCGGGCGTTTGCTAGGCGTCACTGGCACCAACGGTAAGACCACGATTACGTCGTTGCTGTGCAATGCGTTTAACTCGGCTGGACAGCCCGCAGTTGCGGCGGGAAATATTGGCACGCCATTAAGTGACTACGTGCTCGGCGATGCCAATCATGCCGATGCGACAGCAGTGTGCGAAATCAGCTCGTTTCAGGCAGAATTGCCAGAAGGGCTACAACTGGATGGGCTCATCTGGAGTAATTTTGCCGAAGATCATCTGGATCGCTACGAGTCGATGGCGGAGTATTTTGCGTCCAAAGCCCAGCTCTTGTCCTGTTTGCGTCCAGGTGCGCCGTCGGTGCTGGGGGTGGATGTACTTGCGTTTGATCCTGAGGTGTCTGGCATTTCAGCTTCGGTTGTGGTGGATAAGGATTCGGGCTTAATTGATCAACTTGCGCCAGATTCGCCTTTTCGCATTTCGCCCCAGCGTACCAATTTTTCTCTAGCGGTGGCGCTCTGGCGAGCGCTGGATCGACCCATCGAGTCGTTGCTCGATAGTGCGAATGCCTTTCAGTTAGCCGCGCACCGCTTGAGCCCTGTCGATAGCTGGGGTGGGGTGACTTTTTGGAACGACTCTAAGGCGACCAACTTCCATGCGGCTGAGGCAGCGATTGATGGCTTGGATGGGCTAGTCTATTGGATTGGCGGTGGCTGTGGCAAAGGCGGCGATATTGATGCATTCGCGCGGTCGATTGCACCGAAGGTCGAAGCCGTGTTTCTATATGGTGAAGTGGCGGAGTCACTTGCTGCGAGCCTGAGATCGGTTCATTCTTGGGTCGAAATTCACGCTGATCTAGTAGAAGCCGTGGCGGCGGCGACGCGTGCGGCATTGGCCAATTCCCCGTCGGTTGTTTTGCTGAGCCCGGGTTTTGCCAGCTTCGATCAGTTCTCGGGCTACGCCGCTCGCGGAAAAACCTTCATTTCGACTGTTTTTAGTTTGAAGGATGCCCATCGCCTCAGTTAATCTACCTATCACTTGTAATCGTAGCTTATAGTAATATGAAAATTTCAAAAGTCTTCGGGTTTGTCCTTTGTCTTCATCTCGGTGTTATTGCCGTTCTTATTGTCCAGCCGGGCTGTGGAACCACGCAACCGCCGACACAAACGTATCAACAGAATCGAACCACTGGTTTGAATGACCCGCAGTCATCCGACAGCTTGATTCCTGAAACTTCAGTAGATCGGCTTGATCCTGCATTTAACGCTGGAATGGATGCGGGTGGAGATAGCCGTGATGCGCCAAATCGGCCTGACGCTGAGTTTGCTGAATTTGATAATATGACGCCGCAACTTGAACCAATCGTTGCCGAGACCGATGTATCGACAATCGATGTAACGGGCCCCTCTTTTCAAGGCTACACAGTCAAGAAAGGCGATAGCCTCTGGGCGATTTCCAGGCGCTATAATGTTTCACTTAATGAGCTGTATGCTGCAAATGACCTAAATGAGAATTCAGTGCTTAAGATCGATCAGCAAATTCAAATTCCGGTTGAAGGTGGCACTGCCACGGTGACTACTGTGGCGGCGGATGCATACCAGCCGTCTGATTATAACATGGCCACCGAAACTTACACTGTGAAGGGCGGCGATAATTTGTCTAAGATCGCAGTGAAGTATAACACTTCAGTAAGAGCCCTTAAAGCAGCCAACAACAAGACTTCAGATCTGATTCGCGTTGGCGAGAAGTTAATGATTCCAGTCGCTGGTACTACCAGCGGCAGTTCGACTGTGACGGCTCCAGCTCCTGATCCAGTGGTCGAGCCAGTCAGCGCCATCAACGCAGATGGCACGCACATTGTGAAGGCAGGCGAATATCCTGCAACGATAGCGCGCCAATATGGTATGACTGCGTCTGAGTTGCTTGCGATTAACGACATCACCGATCCGCGTAAGATGCAGATTGGGCAGAAACTTAGAGTCAGCTCCACCAATAGTGCAGCGAATATCGAGTCAAATACTGCTACAGTCGCAGCTGTGGAACCTACAGTGGAACCTACAGTGGCGGCTAGCAGTGACGGACCGATCGAGATCCGTGTAGTCGATGCAGATCCATTAGTTGAAGAAGATATCGTTGAGATTAATTCTGATGCCTTATTCGAAAATGCTGTAGAGATTAAAGCGATTCCAGTTGTTCGTGAGAATGCTGAGTAATCTTTCGACTCAATCGTTTTAGCTTGATACCAGTATAGAATGCGGACTGCCTTGCGAAATTCCTTTTGGAGTATACCGCCAGCAGGAGTGTTCATCGCGCTGATTGTCATTTCGCTCACTTTTCTTGGTCTCGTGGTGCTCTTTAGCGCCTCGCAAGCGATGCATTCTGACCCAACGGTGCTCCTGCGTAAGCAGCTCATCTGGTTGGTGATTGCAACGCTGGCTGGTGGCTTTGCGATGGTTGTCAATTTAGCGGCATTGCGAGACTATGCATATATCTTAGCAGGGGGCGCGGTGCTGTTGTTAGTCTTGGTGCTGATTCCCGGTATCGGTGTGACGGTTAATGGGGCGCAGCGTTGGATCGATTGTGGGCCGATGCGCTTGCAGGTGTCGGAGATCGGAAAGCTGGGCTTGCTGTTTATGATGGCGCATTACCTTGCGGCGAATCGGCGCAATTTGGATGATGCGCTGCGCGGCTTCATCGTACCTTGCGGTATGCTCGCGGTGATTTGTGGTTTAATCATTATTGAGCCTGATTACGGCACTGCCTTTCTTTGCGGTGCAGTCGGAGGGATTATGCTTTACCTCGCGGGGCTGCGATTGAAGTTTTTAATTCCCGCGGCGATTACGTCCCTGACTTTATTTTCTGTGGCGGTGTATCATGATCCCGTGCGCTTACGGCGTATTACTTCCTTTCTCGATGTTGAAGGCAATCGCAGTGATAGCTCTTATCAGTTGTGGCAGGGCATTCTAGCCTTTGGCGCTGGTGGTGTACAAGGCGTGGGGCTGGGTGCGGGGCGCCAGCAGATGTCATTTTTACCTGAAGCCCACACAGACTTTATTTTTGCCATTGTGGGTGAAGAACTCGGCCTCGTATTTACCCTCGGGGTGGTGGTTCTTTTTATGATTTTATTTTTTGTCGGCGTGTTGCAGCTAAAGCGTGCGCCGGACCTGTATCAATATTTGTTGATTATGGGTGCGCTGCTATTTGTGACGCTCCAAGCATTAATTAATATTGGAGTGGTTACGGGATGTCTTCCGACTAAGGGTATGTCTTTGCCGTTTATTTCGTATGGCGGCTCCAATCTTGTTTTCATGTTTGTGTTGACTGGAATTATTTTAAATGGCTTCCGCTCATGGGAGCTACCTTCATTGTGGAGACAGCGTGAGCTATGAGCCGGATACTGATTGCCTGTGGTGGTACTGGTGGGCATCTGGCTCCAGGAATTGCGATCGCCGAAGTGTTACAAGCGCGTAGCCATCATTGCACTTTGCTAATTAGTCAAAAGCAGGTGGATTCGGCCTTGATCGAGAAGTATGCACACCTGAATTTCTACAAGACTCCTGGGCGGGCATTTTCGGGTGGAGTGACAAAGTGGATCACTTCGTGTTGGAGCCTGCTGTCCGGCTGTCTTTTTTCGCATAAGCTGGTACGTAAGGAAAAGCCCGATCTGGTGTTGCTGTTTGGTGGGTTTCTTTCGGTGGGCTTAGGCTTAGCTGCTCGTTTTTCAGGAGTGCCAGTGGCGGTGCATGAGGCCAACTGTCGTCCGGGTAAGGCGGTTCGTTTATTGAAGCACCTCGCAACGCGTGTGTATTTACCAGATGGGGTGCGTTTGAAAGGGGTGCCCTCCAAGCGTATTCGTTATCTTGGTTATCCAGTTCGCGGTGATGTGAAGCATCGTTCGAAGCCAGAGGCTTGGGAGCTTTTAGGCATTAAGGTGACGCATAAGCTGCTGGTGCTGATCGGTGGAAGTCAGGGAGCTACCGCCCTCAATGAATGGGTTATTGACCATTTTGAGGCCTTAGCGAAACAAGGAATATCAGTCTATTGCGTGACTGGGCACGGTAAAAACTCTGCAGGATCGCTTCAAACGATCAGTTCTAAAAGCGTGAAGGTATCGGCGACTTTTGTGCCATTTTCAGATCAGATGGGCGATGTGATTTCTGCTGCGGATCTAGTGATCTCGCGTGCAGGTGCTGGTTCGATCGCGGAGATAGTTCGTTGTCGTGCGCCGTCGATTTTGATCCCGTATCCTTTTGCTGCGGATGATCATCAGCAGGCGAATGCAGTGATGCACGAGCGTCATGGAGCGGGTCTGGTTCTAGCTCAGGATGAGTTGAGCCAATTGCTGGCTGAAGTTGAAGGGCTGATATTTAACGATTGGGTGCTTGGGAAGTTTAAATCCAATCTCGAACGTTTGGATCGTTTTGACTCAGGTGAACGTATTGCGTCTGATATCGAAGCGCTGTGTAACGCGCGGGCTTTGGCAGCAGCTGATAAAATGGAGCCTGCGATATGAGTGGATCTAAGGAGTCATATTTGTTTATCGGAATCGGTGGGATGGGCATGGCACCTCTGGCAGGTTGGATGGCGCATGCTGGGTATTCGATTGCTGGATATGATGATAATCTACAGGAGCGTCTGCGTTATTTTTTAGAGGATGCTGGAGTATCACTTCGGGACTTTGTCCTCTCCGAACAATTTGTAGAGTTTACGGCAGTTGTCTATTCAAGTGCGATTCAGCCCGACCACCCGTTGTTAAAGGCGGCACGTGAACACGGGCTGAAGACTTTACGCCGTGGAGAGATGCTCGCTAAAGTAGCGGCTTCGAAGCGTTTAGTCGCGGTGGTCGGAAGCCATGGAAAGACGACGACGTGTGGAATGATTGCGCATGCGGTACGGCAGTACGGAATCACTGCTAATTATATTCTGGGTGGTTTATTTAATGATACGACGCTCCCGCCAAGCCAGTATGCGCAAAGTGATTGGTTGGTTGCGGAGATCGATGAGAGCGATGGTACGATTGACCATTTTTCCCCGGAAATCACTGTGGTGCTAAATGTGGATTGGGACCACGCGGACCGCTATTCCAGTGGTGAGATGCTGGATGATGCCTTTCGTCAATTGATAATGCGTACCAAGGAGCAGGTGTTGCTTTCGGTTGAGGGTGATTTGACTGGGCGCTTTATCGAAACTGGCGTTGCGGAACTGCTAACTTTTGGTGCGCACGGAGATTTTGATGTGCAGGTTGGAGTGGACGGGCGTTTGCAGTTGGGCGGTCATTTTCCTGAGGCACAGATTGAGGCGCCAATCGTTGGTCGCTTTAATTTGATCAATGGTGCGGCAGCTCTGGCTGTTCTTAATCTGTTATCTGCAGACTTGCCTGCTGACGTGCTCTCTAATTTCTGCGGTATGACGCGGCGACAGGCAGTACTTTATTGCGACGAGCAGCTTACAGTCGTCGAAGACTATGCGCATCATCCCACTGAGATTGCCGCATTGTTTGAGTGTTTACGTGTAATGGCCCCAGATCACCGACTTGTGGTGGTGTTTCAACCGCATCGCTACTCGCGTACCAAACAATTTAAGCGTGCATTCGCCGAGACTTTGCAGGCAGCAGATGAGCTCTTTTTGTTGCCAGTATATTCAGCCCATGAGTATGTGATTGAGGGCGGTACGATTGCGGAGTTAGCACAAGAGTTTGCTGGAGAGCCACCAGAAGTTCTGACGATGGATCCTGCGGGCATACGACGATTGGTCGAATCAATTGGCAGTAAACCCAGTCTGGTGGCCTTTGTCGGGGCGGGAGATATTGATCAGTTTGGCGCTTTGTTTACGTCGATGCGTCGCAGCGGGGCGGATGTTACTGCTGCTTGGTGTGACTTTTTGAAGGGTCGAGTATCATTGGATTGCGTATTAAAATCGGATGAGCCATTGGCGAATAAAACGACGATGCGTATCGGTGGTGCGGCACGGTTTTATGCGGAACCGGCAAACCTGTGTGATCTGCGTGCATTATTACGTGCAGCAAAGTTGTTTAATCTGGAGACATTTTGCCTTGGTCGTGGCTCGAACTTATTGGTGCCCGATGAAGGCTTCTCGGGCTTAGTCATCCGTTTTTCAGGTGTGGGTTGGCGTCGTATCGAGGTGCTGAGCGATGGTCGCATTTGGTCGGCTGCCGGTGTGCGACTCAAAGAAATTTGCGGGCATGCCGCAAAGGCTGGTCTCGCTGGTTTTGAGTTTCTTGAAGGGATACCTGGTGCGCTTGGTGGTGCATTGCGTATGAATGCCGGTGCGATGGGCAATTGGATGTTTGATGTGGTTGAGCGTGTGCAGTTTCTGGACCAGGCAGGGCAGTTACAGGATTTGCCTAAAGATGCGTTTCACTTCGGATATCGTAGGGTTGAAGAGATTAGCTGTGGCATCGCGCTTGGGGCAGTATTAAAAAGTGCAGAGTTGGAAGGTGAAGCCTCGATCCGAGAGCGCATGGATAGTTATTCGAGTTCACGCAAAGCTTCGCAGCCCAGAGATCCGAGTGCTGGCTGTATCTTTAAAAATCCAGAAGGTAATTTTGCGGGTAAGTTGATCGACACCTATGGTGTGAAAGGCATGCGTGTCGGTGCGGCCGAAGTTTCGGATGTACACGGTAACTTTATAGTCAACCGCGGCGGTGCCAGCGCAGCGGACGTAATCGAACTTGTGCGGCAAGTGCGTGCGGTGATTCGGGTGAAATCAGGGTATGTACTGGAGCCGGAAGTCTTATTGCTAGGCCAATCATGGGATGATGTGCTCGACGATGTGGAATCTACTGAAGAAGGGATGAATCGTGGCTAATCCAGAATCAATCATTGTATTGTATGGAGGCGTTGGCTCTGAGCGAGAGGTCTCACTCGTCAGTGGTGAATCAATCGGCAAGGCTTTGGCGGTTAATTTTGAGGTTGAGTTGTTGCGTCTCGATGCTGAGGCACTGCCAGATTCGATCAATGCACAGCGCTCCATTGTGTTTCCTGCATTGCACGGTGCGTTTGGTGAAGATGGGCGCTTACAGAAACTGCTAGAAGCTGCAGGCATTGAATGCTGCGGCAGCGACTCGGTCGCGAGCAAGTTGTGCATGGCTAAGGATTTAACCAAGACGATAGCGAGGGATCTAGGTATCGGTGTGCCTGAGGCGATGGTTTTTGATGGTACGAATGGGCCGCGTGCAGATGCAGTGATTGAAACCCTTGGCAGCTCACTGGTGATTAAGCCAACCGATCAGGGCAGTAGTGTGGGGCTGTATTTCACTGAGCATCGTTCGGCGCTCGGCGTGACGCTGTCTCAAATCCACAGTGGTAATTGGTTGATTGAGCAACGCATACACGGTCGCGAGTTGACGGTCGGCGTGCTGAGGGGTGCAGCAATGGGCGTGGTCGAGATCGTGAGCGCGAGTGGGGTGTATGATTATACCGCTAAATATACGACTGGTTCGACCGAGTATCGCTATCCCGCGGAGTTAGATTCTGAACTGGAGGCACGTATCAAGGCACATGCGGAGGCACTTTTTAGCGCTTGTGGCTGCCGTGATTTTGCGCGGATTGATTTTCTGTTGGACGGCGCGCAATTATATTTTTTAGAGATCAATACTTTACCAGGATTGACCGCGACGAGTTTATTGCCAAAAAGTGCATCCTGTATAGGCTTAGATTTTGAGTCATTAGCACGTGAGCTGGTGGCCCCTGCGATCGAGCGATTCGCTGCGCGTGAAATAAAAGAATTTGTGGAATGATTGGGAGTGGTAAACAAAAAGGCGGCACCTCCGCTGCGGGAAAACAGAGCTGGCGAGAGCTAGCTGGGCCGCGCCGTTCCCGAGTGAATTCACCGCAGGCGCGAAAGCGCCGGCAATCGCGGTGGTTTAAATTTTTTGCTGGTTTCGTTTTGCTGCTTGTGGTTATTGGCGGACTGGCTCGGGTGGGATGGACATTCAAAAATCGTCAACAGGCAATTCCGATGGCGCCGAGTTCGAAGCCGATCGAGCGCATTATTTTTGATACGGATGGGGTATTATCAGATAATTGGTTAAGTCAGACGATTAAACTACGCCCTGGGATGTCGATGATGGAGGCGGATATCCATGCGCTGAAAAAAACCGTGGAAGCTGATGTTCAAGTGAAATCAGCGTCGGTCGAGCGTGTGTTTCCGAGTGATTTACGGATTCGGGTAAAAGAGCGTGTCCCGGCACTTCGCATAGCGATCGCAGGATCCGATGGGAAGCGATACCTACGTTTAGTTGCGCGCGATGGTGTGGTCTATGATGGGATTGGTTATTCAAAGACGAGGTTGAAAAACTTACCGTTTGTACAGCCGTATCAACATGCCGATGGCAGTTTTTTTCCGATGCGTGGGATAGAGTCGGTCGCCGAGCTCTTGGAGCTGGTTCGCAGGACTGAGCCAAAACTCTTTCGCACTTGGCAGGTGGTGTCGCTGCAGCACTATTCTGGCGCTTTGGATATCCCTGGGCAAGTAATCGAAGTGCGGTCGACGATCGTGCCTCGAATTATCTTTGGTAGCTCTGCAGACTACGGACGTCAATTGGATCGTTTGACTTATATTTTCGAGTATATTAGAAAACAGGGTAATCCATCGATCGAACGAATCGATCTTTCTTTACGTGGTTCTGCTGCGGTGCAGTTTAGTAGTGGTCGCGTCGGCACATTTTAATTCAGCAAATCTATTTTACAAACTATGAGTCAATCCAGAGTGGTCGGTGCAGTCGAAATTGGGACGTCTAAGGTGACGGTTCTTCTCGGCGAAATCGTCGGCGACTCAGGCTTGAACATCATCGGCCATAGCTCTTGTTTTTCGAAGGGTGTAAAAAAAGGAGTCATTACAGACCTGAAAGCTGCGAGCGATTGTGTGCATGCGGCCATCATGACCGCGGAGCAGAATGCCAAGACCCGTGTAGATGAGGTCTATCTTGCTCAGACAGGGAGTCACCTGCGGGGCAATTTTAATGTCGGTACTACGAATGTCGGTTCGTCGGATTCGATTGTTCGTCAGGCCGATATTGAGCAGGCAACAGAAGATGCGAAACGTCGTAAACTGACGGATGAACGGACTTACATTCACCATATTCAGAATCCTTTCTCAATCGATGGGCAACCGGTGGAGAAGCCACTCTCGAAAGAAGGCGAACGTTTGCAGGTCGGCTATTGGTCGGTGCACGGGGACAGCCAGATCGTGAGCGATAGTTTACGTGTGATTCGTGGCATCGATCTGGACGTGAGAGATATGATCATCTCAAGTATCGCTTCTGGCGCTGTGCTGCTGGAAGAATCAGAGAAGGATAATGGTGCGCTAGTGGTCGATATTGGTGGTGGTACCACTGATTTCGTTCTCTATCGCAAGGGTTACATTGTGTTGACCGGCGTCGTGCCGGTCGGAGGCGATCACGTCACCAATGATTTGAGCATTGGCCTACGTGTGGGACGCAAAAGTGCGGAAGAGTCTAAATTAAAGAACGGCCGCGCCTATTATAAAAGTGGAGACCGTGAACAGAAGGTCTGGCTGTATGGAGATATGACAATTGGCGATCGCGAGTATCCGTTGGCGGCGATTACTAAGATCATTGAGGCGCGCATTTCGGAAATCTTTGACATTATTAAGGATCAACTCGTCGAGGCTGACTTGCTAGTACCTGCAGATATTGCCTCGGGCATTATTTTGACAGGTGGCAGCTCGCGCCTCGATGGTATTGATGAGGCAGCTCGTCGTAGTTTAGGGCTGGAGGCTCGTCAGTCTGACGGGCCTCAGGATGTCTCTCCTGAACTACGCGTTCCGGAGTATAGTACAGCGCTCGGATTGTTGCATTATGCACTGACAGGACAGGAGGGTGCGCAGCAAAGCGTAAAACCAGCCGGAATATGGAACCGACTCGGTAGTATTTTAAATATTTGATCACTCGTAGTTTATTGAACACAGAACCCGACAGTTTATTGAGCGATAAGGAACCCCGCGCCGACCTGAAGATTAAGATCATCGGCATCGGTGGCGCAGGTACCAACGCGGTCGGCGCCCTGCAGTTGGGAGACTTTGATGCGGTGAGGCTTGCGGCGATTAATACCGACGCGCAGGCGCTCGATAATTCTCCAATTACAGAAAAATTAATGATTGGTCGCTCGGTAACTCGTGGGCTAGGTGCTGGCGGCGAAGTCGATATTGGCAAAGCTGCCGCCGAATCGGATCGCGATGCGATTGCCGCTTTGATTGGCGATGTGGATATGATCATCCTGGTAGTCGGGTTTGGTGGCGGCACTGGCAGTGCCGCTGCATCGATTGTGGCGGAAGTCGCTGGCAAGACAGGTGCATTAGTGCTGGCTTTTGTGACTTTGCCTTTCAGCTTCGAAGGCCCTCGCCGTCAACGTATTGCAGAAGAGGGCGTTGGTGAGCTACGGAAATTGGTGCACGGTTTGATCCCGTTGCCTAATGATGTGCTTCTGCAAGAAGGCGAAGAAGACACCAGCGTGCTCAATGCATTTGCGATTGCAGATCGTTGGATCGGACGTGGAGTGAATTCGCTTTGTGCGATGCTGTTAAGCACTGGTGTGATTAATCTAGATCTCGGTTCGCTGCGCTCTGTATTTCAGTCTCAGGGCGGTAAGACAATATTTGGCACCGGTGTAGCCAGTGGCGGCGACTATGTAAAAGACGCGTTGGATGACCTGATACTTTGCCCATTACTGCATCTCGGGGATCGCCCAGCACAGTTGGATCGTGTTTTAGTTAACTTGATCGGCGGCGCGGATTTACCAATTACTCGCGTGAACGAAGTTGTGTCCCAAGTATCTAAGCGTTTTGGTTCGCGTGAGGATATCGTCTTTGGCGCAATTCTGGATGACTCACGCACAGAGAGTCTTGAGATTTGCGTGTTAGGCAAGGCAGAGATGGAGCGTAAGGACGCGCCTGTGAAAAAATCCAAAGTTGCGGATGCACCTTCACCAGCAGAAACCATGCAAGGGCTCGGACTCCATGCCGAGATTGCTCAGAACGAATTACCGTTGGTTCAACCAGTGCATGTCTCGAAGCTTAAGGGGAAGAAAAAATCGGTAAATGAGGATCAAAATGAATTTATTTTCAATGAAGTCGATGCCCAGCGCGGTTATTTCGAAAAGACCGATCGCAACGATTATAAAGACGAAGACCTCGATGTGCCGACTTATCTACGCCGCGGTATAAAGATCAAACTCAAGGTTTAAAGAGCATATACCGCTCTTCCGAACTTGATACGCGGTTGATTCGTGGCAAGTTGCTCGGATGCGTCTTATTTTATTTAGCATTTTGTTGCAGCTGCTTGCGTTTGGTTCGCTTCCTGCCGAGTCATTCTTGGTGAAGGGCCGTGTGGTGGACGTTGTGCCAGAGGCGCGCGCGTTGAGAGTGGAGCTTACCGAGTCCGTGAATACAGATGTGCCAGTCGGGCAAACGGTTGATTTTCGTGTCGGCGCTGGCGACCTTGAGATCGGCTATCTAGGTCGTATGATTCGTGCTGAGGCGGTTAATTATAGTCAGGCATGGCATTTGGAGCGCATTTTTCCAGTCGATGGCATTGGTGCGAAAGCGATGGTCGACGTCAACCAGCAGTTGCACGCTGCAACTGCAACGATGAGCCGGCGTAAATATTTGCGTGAAGGCGACTATATCCCGAATTTTGCAATGATCGATCAGCATGGCGATTTCTTGCAAATCAGTGCAATGCGCGGGAAGGCCTTCGTTTTGAATTTTATTTTTACCCGTTGCCAAGCGGCGACGATGTGCCCCGCATCGACCATTCGCATGTCGGAGTTGCAGGAGCTTTCCCGCGAGGCGGGCTTAGAGCAGTTGCACTTTGTGACCATTACTTTTGACCCTGAGTTCGATTCGCCGGGCATCCTTCGCCAATATGCAAAGGGCTATGGGTTGGAGAATCAAAATTTCCATCTACTTACTGGCACGCAGGAATTGGTCGATAATCTGCTGCGTCAATTCGGAATACTCACTATGCAGGAGGACGGTACTATCAACCACACTATGGCGACATTGCTAGTCGATGCCAATGGACGTGTAGCTTTTCGCAAGGAAGGCTCGAAGTGGTCGACGAAAGAGTTTCTGCAGGAGGCGCGAGAATTGTAGTTGATTTGAGAGTTTAATTTTTACGGTCATTAAATATGTGTGCTGAGCAACTAATAAAAGGTAATCAAGTAAATCGAGGGCCACTCCTCAGTGTGTTTGTTCTGACACTTATCTTTGTTGCCGCGTACTTTGTGTTGCGCGCCCTGCCTGATGCGCAGTGCGGTTTCTTGCATTACGAGGAGGTGGTCAATGCGGACGGTTCGGTTGAATTTTGCGCCACCAATCATGCTGGTTTTCTGGATCTGTCACGGCTCAAATATCCAGTCGAAATGAATATTTCCTTGGACGATAAGGCTGATGTGGGCGTGGCTCAGGAGGTGACGCTCGAGCTGTTGACTTCAGGGGGCATGCCGATCGCACCGCATGAATTGGCGGTGACACATACGAAGAAGATGCATGTGATGGTGGTCGACCCTTCGTTGCAGGACTATCACCACGTGCATCCGCAGGCAGATGGATTGAACGGGCAGTATACTTTTGAATTTACGCCGAATCGCGCGGGCACGTATCAAGTATTTGTTGAGATCGTGCCGCTGCGCACACGTCGGCAAATTATTGCAACAGGTACAATTGAAGTGGGCGGCGTTGCTTCGACTATGAAGTTTGAGCGTCAGATTGAGAGCCTCGTCGATGGCTTACGGTTTAGTCTTGGCGATATGCCTGCGGAACGCATGCGCACCGGCGTCGACTATCGTTTCGAATTAGACGTAACTGCGGCCGATGGCAGTCGTGTTGAACTCCAAGATGTTATGGGCGCACTGGGGCACATGGTTGCCTTCGATGCTGCGGGCAAAGGCTTTGCCCATATGCATCCAATCGGTAGCGTGGTTTCCGCCCGATCGCTAGAGTCACCAGAGCTCGCTTTTTTGTTCAACGTGCCGAACCCCGGTTGGTATCGTGTCTTTGCTCAAGTTCAGGTGTCTGGACGCGAGGTGTTCGGCCATTTTGATTTAGAAGTTGAGTAGGCGTTGGTGGGTTCGATTGTCTTTCGTTTCAATAAATCGACTTGAAGCCCGACGCGTGTCACTTCAAGGGAGGCGTTGGAAATCGTTTTTTATCAGCGACGCTTTTTAGTGGTTGAGGAACTGCGAGATCAGTCGGCTAAGAACTTTATTAGTTTTGCCGATTCCCCATTCGTTTTTCTCCGCTAGGAGCTAAGGAGCAGAGCGACCACAGAGAGGGCGATGGGCAGGATTTTTGGTGTGTAGTAAAATATTACCTAGGACGGTTGTCTCGTCATTGAACTTGTTAGCAGGGTTGATCGGCGAATAGTCGACGAAAAGCCTCAGTGGCGGGGCTAGCACTCGGGAGTGAATACGGTGTGTAAGAGCGTACAATCCTAGAAAGAGTGGGGAAAAGATACTGAGTAAAGTTCAAAATATTGGCAAAATTGTGTGCGGTTGATCGGCAGTAGTCGTGAAGAGTTTGAGCAGTATGTTTCGAATTGGGAAGAATGTTGGCAGGTTTTTGTTGCGCTTTGGCCTGCATTTCAAAGTATTCGCTCATATTAATCTTACAACTACCATGAATAACAGTTTTCTAAGTTCCGAAGGCACCATTGGCCGCTTCACTTTCATCCTTAGCCTCGTCCTGCTGGTTGCGATCGCAACTGGTATTAGTTATGCGGCGGATTATTATTTCACACATCCGGATTATTTCATGCAAGGGCATTTCGGCACATTAGGTGTATTTTTCGCCATTGTGACGTCGGTGATTTGTATCATGATTGGGCTAATGCAGATGCTCAAGCGCCTACGTGACATGGGTAAGGGCGCGTATCTGACGCTGTTAATGCTGCTTCCTGGCGTGAATGCAGTCTTCTTGCTCTACACTTGCGTGGCTCCTTCGAAGCAAGTTTGAGGCCGCGATCGTTGTTTTTGAAAGGACCACTTCGCATCAGCGAAGGGGCCTTTTTTAAAGTAGAAGTGCCATCGTGCCGCTTGGATTGCTTGCGCAATATTTACAGAAATGGGATTACGCCTTTTGCACCCAACGTTCGATGGTGAAATCGGCATTTTCCAGCACGGTTTCGGCGAGTTCGAAGCGATCTTCGAATTCTGGGAAGAATGCATCGCCTTCAACCTGACGGTGCACGCGGGTCAAGTAGAGTTCGCTGCAACGCGGCAACATTTGCTTGTAGATTTCGCCACCGCCTGCAATCCAAATAGTTTTGTCGGTGTTGAGATGGTCCAGCATTTCGAGGTTGGTGAAGCTGTGCACGCCGGAGATTTCACGCGGCGTGCGGCTCAGCACAAATGTTTCGCGGCCGGGCAGTGGACGACCAATCGACTCGTAGGTTTTGCGGCCCATGACCAAGATCTGGCCCATCGTCGTCTTTTTAAACCATTTGAAATCGTCCGGAAGATGCCAAGGGATGTCGCCCTGATTGCCAATAATGCGGTTTTCCGCCATCGCGGCGATCGCTTTAAACTTCTTCGAAGGATTCATTGGTTTCCGGTTTTTCTGTTTTCGGTTATCAACTGGTAACTGCCCAACTGCGGTCGTTAGACGGCGATCGGTGCCTTGATGCTTGGATGCGGGTCGTAGTTGACCAGTTCGAAATCGTCGATGCTGAAGCCGTCAATGGCCATGACATCCGGGTTGAGCTTCATCTGTGGCAGCGGGCGCGGTTCGCGTGAGAGTTGTAGCTTCGCTTGCTCGACGTGGTTTGCATAGAGGTGCAGATCGCCGAAGGTGTGGACGAATTCTTTCGCCTTCAGGCCGCAGACTTGCGCGATCATCTGAGTGAGCAGTGCATAGGAGGCAATGTTGAACGGCACACCGAGGAAGATGTCGGCACTGCGTTGATAAAGTTGGCAGCTCAGCTCGCCATTGGCTACATAGAATTGAAACAGTGCGTGGCAGGGGGGGAGAGCCATATGTTTGATTTCGCCCGGATTCCATGCGCAGACCATGTGACGGCGACTGTCGGGATTGTGTTTGAGCGATTCAATGACTGTTTCGATTTGATTGGTACTACTGCCGTCACTGGCGCGCCAATCAGTCCATTGTGCGCCGTAAACGCGGCCTAGGTCGCCGTTTTCGTCCGCCCATTCGTCCCAGATGCGCACATTGTTATCTTTTAGATATTTGATATTGGTATCACCTTTCAGGAACCAGAGCAGCTCATGGATGATGGAGCGCAGGTGCAGCTTTTTGGTCGTGAGCAGTGGGAAATCTGGCTCCAGCGAGAAGCGGGCTTGCGCGCCGAAGATCGAGTAAGTACCTGTGCCAGTGCGGTCGTCGCGGTATGTGCCTGTTTCAACAACAGTGCGTAGGAGATCCAAATAATTTTTCATAGAGGTAAAGTAGGTTCTAGGATTTGCTGGTCGAGGGACGGTGTCAATTAAGGTCTAAGGTAAATCGAGCGCTAGCCACGGATCACAATTTCGCTGACACCTTTACAGTTAGGCAAAGATTGGATTTTCTTTAGGACTGTGCGTTTACGGAACTGTAGTTCGGATCGTAGAGTTTGGTTTGTCACCGAAACGATTAGGGTGTGGCCATTTTTGATGCGCACCGGGTTGCAGCGGCCAGCTAGGTTGCCAAAAATTTCACCCCAATGTTCGACCATGGTACGCTCGGCACTGGGTTGTTCTAGTTGATATTTTTCTTTGAGAATAACCAGCAGGTTATCCAGTTGCACTGGTGGGCGCTTCGAAGAATACGTTGTCGTGCGCGGGAGCCCGCGAAAGTCAGCGATAATATCTTCGGTTTTTTTAGAAAAATTCATGGTTAACAGCCAAGTAAAGTGTTCTTAATCTACGCCACGGAGCCATCAAAATGAGTAATTTGAGCATACTTTTATTTTTATGAAAAAAATGGATACTTCAACGGAACTTGGCACGAGACCTGTTGTATCTATGTACATAAACTTTTCTCCTATGTACGGGAGTTTGGGGTAATAAGACAAAGCAGAAAAGCAGTGTGGCGCGGGGTTTAGGGGTATTCCCCGCGCCATTTTTCTTGCCGAGTGCGTTCTTTAATTTTTTTTTCAATTATTAAACAATAATGCTTGCAGAAAACTAATTTGTGTATTCTTTCTGCGGCATCAACAAATTTCTCCCGCAAGGGAGTTTGGGGTAATAAAAAATCCTGCTGCTTGCAGTAGGTATAAAGTAGACAATGGTTGGCGCACTTCTTAGGGGTAGGAGGTGCGCCATTTTTTGTGTCTACATTCTAGCCGCTGCTACAGTGCCAGCTCCAGTTGCTCTGGGCCGCTTTTTGTTTCGGCAAAGCGTACGCCCATCCCGAGCAGACGAACGGGTTCGCCGCTACGCCCCCAAGCCTCCTTGAGAAGCTTTAGGTAGCTGTCGAGTTCGGGTTGGCGGCTAGTCATTTCGGCGGTGGTGCGACGGAAGTCGCTGAATTTCAGTTTGACCAGAATTTTGGCGATTTGACGATCAGCTGCCGAGCTGCGCAAATCTTCGAGTATTTCGCTGTGTTGTCGGCGTAGCGCATGTTCGCAATCCTCCAAGGTTTCGATGTTTTTCGAAAAAGTGTGCTCGTTGCTTAGGCTCTTGCGGATGCGGTTCGCTTGCACGGGACGCTCGTCGACCCCCCGGCAAAGTTGATAGAGTTCCAGCCCGAAGCTGCCGAATTCGCTGGCCAGCGTGGTTTGATCGTAATTCTGCAACTGGCCGCAGGTTTCGACGCCCATCTCGGCGAGGCGGGCGGCACTTTTTGGGCCGACACCCCAGATGCGGCGCACGGGCAGGATTTGCATGAAGGCGGCGACTCTAGAGGGGGAAATGACGCATTGCCCGTCGGGTTTGTTCCAGTCGCTCGCGACCTTGGCAATCAGCTTGTTGGGCGCAATGCCAGCCGATGCAGTCAAGCCGGTTTCGTCGCGGATCGCGGCGCGGATTTCTTCGGCGATTTCGGCGCCGCGTCGTTTGTGGTGAGTGACATCAAGGTAGGCCTCGTCGAGGGAGAGCGGTTCGACGAGTTCGGTATAGCGTTGGAAAATCTCACGAATGTCGCGGGACGCTTTGCGGTAGAGTTCAAAGCGGACGGGCAGGATCACCAACTTTGGGCAGAGCTGCTTGGCTTTGAAGACCGGCATGGCCGAGCGCACGCCGTATTCGCGGGCGGGGTAGTTGCAAGTGGTTAGCACGCCACGTCCAGTGGAGCCGCCGACGGCGATGGGCATGCCCGCGAGCGCGGGATGTTCGCGCATCTCGACGGCTGCATAGAAACAATCCATGTCGATGTGGATGATGCGGCGGCTGGTTTGCATGGTGCGCGCTTACTTGCTAATCGGCTGAGCGAGCACAAAGGGGCGCACGATCATGGCGTTAAAGTGGGTGTTGTTTTTCTGCCAATGCTCGGCGTGTAGCTCGCAGGGTTGCACGAGATCGCCTGATTTGAGCCACGCTTTGACTTGTGCTTGGTCGTCGTTGGCGAAAGCGAGCCCCGCTGTTTTGAGGTCGAGCCCGGGATCGACGTAAATCATCGAATCAGACTCATAGTGAGGCTTTAGGTAGCTCCAGTCGACGTTGCCGGAGTATTTTTCAAGCTTTTCTGCGTCGCTGGTGTTGTCCTCTGCTGGGCTAAGTTCGTCGTTGAGCATGGCCTTGTTGTGCCAAGAAAAAGCGAAAATTCAAAGTCTGAATCTGTAAAAGCGCTGAATTCATAATTGTTCGTCAATAAATCTGCTGGAAGTCGCATAAATATCAGTATTTTAGGCTTGCAGGAGAAGAGGCTCGACCTAGTTTCTCGCGTTCCTCTCACGGCGATCTCGATCGCTGCTGGGCACTCTGCCTTGAGAGGGAATACAATAATAATAATCTCAACCACACTGCCGCTCCGGCGCGCAGTAACCATATATACATATGAGCCTAATGGAAGAACTGCTGCAAAGCAGCACCGTAGACAACCTCGTAGAAGGTTCCATCATTAAGGGAACAATCATCGAAATCCGCCCAACTGAAGTCGTCATCGACATTGGTGGTAAATCAGAAGGTATCGTGAACGCCAACGAATTTGTTGACATCAGCGAACTTCAAGTCGGATCCGAAATTGAAGTCTTTCTCGAAAAACTCGAAGACCGCGAAGGCAACCCTGTTGTCTCCTTCGACAAAGCAGAGCAAAAGAAGAACTGGGAAAAAATCGTCGAAAACTGTGAAGAAGGCTCGATCATTCAAGGTCGCGTCCGCTCCAAGGTTAAAGGCGGTCTCATCGTCAGCATTGGCGTTGATTCCTTCATGCCTGCCTCACAAATTGACGTTCAGCCACCTAAGAACCTCGATCAATATGTCGGTCAGACATACGACTTTAAGGTCATCAAGATCAATCTCGACCGGAAGAATATCGTCGTTTCTCGCCGCGAGCTCATCGAAGAGCAACGCATGGAGAAGCGCCGTGCGCTGCTTGACGAAGTCAAGCCAGGCGATACTCGTCGCGGCCAGGTCAAGAATATCACCGATTACGGTGCATTCGTTGATCTCGACGGTCTAGACGGTCTCTTACATATCACTGATATGTCATGGGGTCGTATCAACCACCCATCCGAAATGGTCAAGCAGGGTGAAGAGATCGAAGTGATGATCATCGAAATCGATCGCGAGCGCGAACGTGTTTCTCTCGGTCTTAAGCAGCTTGCAAACAACCCATGGGAGAAGATCGAAGAGAGATATCCTGTCGGCACTACGGTTGCTGGTAAGGTGGTTAACCTCGTTCCTTACGGTGCCTTCATCGAAATCGAAGAAGGTGTTGAAGGTCTCGTGCACGTTACTGAGCTGTCTTGGACTAAGCGTATCTCTAAGCCTAGCGAAGTCCTTCGCATCGGTGAAGAAATTCAAGCGGTTGTGCTTGGTGTGCAGAAGGAAGAGCAAAAGATCTCTCTCGGAACTCGCCAACTCGACACCAACCCATGGGATATGGCTCGCCATAACTATCCAGTCGGTGCTCGTGTCCGTGGTAAGGTTCGTAACCTCACTACATACGGTGCATTCGTCGAACTTGAAGAAGGTATCGACGGTATGGTTCACGTTTCCGACATGTCGTGGACACGTAAGATCAACCACCCATCCGAGATGGTCAAGAAGGGCGACGAAGTCGACGCATTGGTGCTCGACGTGGATGCAGATTCACAGCGTATCTCGCTCGGCATGAAGCAGCTTGCAACTGATCCATGGGACGAAATTGAGACACACTTCAAGATCGGCGACATGGTTAAGGGCAAGGTCTCCAAGATCACCAGTTACGGTGCCTTTGTCGAACTCGACAACGACATCGACGGTCTCGTGCACATCTCGCAAATCAGCGAAGAGCGTGTTGAGAAGATTAAGGACGTGCTTAACGCAGACGACGAAGTCACCGCGCGCGTTATCAAGATCGACAAAGACGACCGTCGTATCGGTCTTTCGATCAAGGCCGCTAACTACAGCGATGAAGATCTCGTTAAGGAACGCCAAGCATTCGATAACGTCACTGGGACGGAAGACCTCACCAACCTGGGTGACCTTCTCGACCAAGCGACGACTAAGTAAGCAATCTGCGAATCCAATCTTTCAAAAGCCTCCAGTTAACGCTGGAGGCTTTTTTTGTTTGGAGGGTTGTCATTGCCTATGGTGACAGAAACCCCATCTTGGCGCTGTAGTTTCGTACTTCCGATGACCTGCTACCAGATTCCGCATGATCGCTGCGGCGCTACCATTCTAGCTATCGCGATTACGAATCAGCACCCGGCCTTGATAGACCCAGCGGTAGGGGCTTTCTTCGCCGCGGTTGATGCGTTTGCGTGTAAACTCGAGTATCTTTTGCTTCTTTTCGACTAGAATGGTGCAGACGTAGTTTTTTTCTGACCAAGATTCTGGGTCGGGTAAGTCTTCGATTGCCTGTTGCAGCTGAGCCATGTTCGGAATGAACTTGCTCGAATGCCTGCGTGCTGAATTTGAGGACTCGCTGGAGCGTTTTCGATCGGATGAGGGCATGGTTGGATTCTTTAAGAAAAAATGATAATATACTAAAGATTCGAAAAATATCGAGCATAGAGAATGCAAATCGATAAATCGAGTGTTCATGGCAGAATTCACTTGATCTTGTTGGCTTCCTGCTTCTTTTTCCCCGAATCGATTTGAGATGGCGCGGTCGCCAAGTGGTAAGGCCGAGGACTGCAAATCCTCTATCGTCGGTTCGATTCCGACCCGCGCCTCCATCTCCTTTGGCAAAAAATCCCGATGAGCTAGGCTCGTCGGGATTTTTTGTATGCATCGCCCAGCTGCGGGCAGCTGGAAGTTTGTTATAAGAAGTAGCGCACGTAGCCGTCTTCACGCACTTGCTGAAGCCAGCGGTCTTGGGTTTCGCGGGCGATTTCGCCGACTAGCACATTTTCGATTGCATCTCGCACTTCGGTCACTGGTTGGATCATTTCCTCGCGCTTGGCTTCGCAGTATAGGATGAAGATGGTGTCATTCAGCTCCACGGGTTGGCTGTAGCTACCAGGCTGAAGGCCGAAGGCGACGGTACTGAGTTCTTTACGGATGTCTTGGCGCTCGATCCAACCCCAGTCACCGCCTTTACGGCTCATATCGTCTTGACTGTATTTGCGTGCGAGGTCGCCAAAGTTACCTCCTTCAGCGAGCTCTCGGATAATCGATTTGGCTGTTTGCCTGAGCAGGTCGGGACCTTCGTCTGCCATTGGCGTGAGGATGATTTGACGCAGATGCATGGCCTCTTCTTGGTAAAAGCGGATTTTGTTTTGGATGTAGAAAGCTTGGATGCGCTCTGGGCTGATCTCGGACTGAGATCTACGATTTTCTTGGCGCATCACGTTGACCACCACTCGGTCATGGATGCTTTCGCGGTACTCGCGCGCGGTGAGTCCTTGTGCACGTAAATATGCCAAGAAACGGCCGCGGTCGCCGCCGAAGTCGCGGTTGAGGACTTCGTCATATTCTTGGTCGATGTAAGACTGTGGAAGAAGTAAGCCTTTTTCTTTGGCAGCTTGGACGATCAAAATACGGTCGATCAAGTTTTGTAACACTTCACGACTCATGCGGTTGATGCTCTCGGAGAATTCTTTTTCAGAGCGTGCTTCGGCGCGCAGGCGTGGAATGATTGGTTCGAGTTCTCTGCGGAGCTGTTCGATGGTGATGATTTCACCTTCAGCGATCGCGGCAATACCGTTACCCATGCGGATCAGAGCGGCATCTTGCTGGCCGTGCGCGTGCTGCGAGAGGCCGAGAAGAGCGAAGGAAGCGAAGAGAAAGGAAAGAGAGCGTTTAAGCGTCATAGTGCGCGTGGCAGATGAGTGAATGTTGAACTATGCTCAACAGTAGAAAAGGATACGGTCTGGTCAAGCGGCGAAAGTGGTCCTTATCAGGCAGACGACTTTTGGTTGCGCCTCAAAAACTTCTGGATCTCTTTCAGCCTCTTCAGCGGATCTTTGGCCGTGAGTCTCGGGAAGCGTGCCCCAGTCTTGAGGAATTCGCCGTTTTTGCCAGGTTGTGCGAGGCGGCAAATTAGGCGCTCACTCTCGCTTTCGACGCGGCGTACACCAGCGCCTTCGGCAAACACGCGCACACGGCTTACTTCGATCAGTGCTTGGCTGGCGCGGGGTAATGGACCAAAGCGGTCGGCCATTTCTTCGGCGATCTCCTCAATGATCGCGCCGGTATTGGCTAGTGCGAGGCGGCGGTAGAGGTCGATTCTCAGGCGTGGTTCGGCAATGTAGTCGGCGGGCAAGGCGGCTTCGATCAGTTGATCCGAATGATCAGTATATTCTGCGTCTTTGATCGCGGCGAAGGCGAAGCTGCCCGTAGTACGGCGTGAGCGCGAACCACCCTCACCGGTAGCGATGAAGTCGAGCTTCACTTCAGCGCGGATACGATCGGCGCCGGGCTCTCCCTTGAGGCGAGCGACGCTTTGTTTGAGCAATTGGCAATAGAGCTCGAAGCCGACACCTGCGATGTGGCCACTTTGTTGCGAGCCGAGCAGATTGCCTGCACCGCGAAGTTCAAGGTCGCGCATCGCAATGCGAAAGCCTGCGCCGAGCTGATTGTGCTGCTTGAGGGCGTTCAGTCGTTTTTGCGCGGTATCGACGAGTGCGGCGTGGCGATGTAGTAGCATGTAGGCGTAGGCTTGCCGATTGAAGCGACCCACGCGGCCACGAATCTGGTAGAGCTGTGCCAGTCCAAAGCGGTCGGCGCCTTCGATGATTAGCGTATTACAATTGGGGATGTCGATGCCCGACTCGATGATCGTGGTGCAGACCAATACATCGAAGACACCAGCGACGAACTGGGTCATGATTTTTTCCAGCTGGCCTTCATCCATTTGCCCGTGGCCGACGGCGACGCGCAACTTCGGGTGCATTTCGCGTACTTGGTGCGCCACGCCTTCGATGGTCGAGACGCGGTTATGCAGGTAAAAGACTTGGCCGCCGCGATCTGTCTCGGCTTGGATCGCACTTTTGATGAGATCGGCGGAGTAACTTTTAACGATGGTCTCGATCGGGCGTCGATTGATGGGCGGAGTCTCTATCACACTCATTGCCCGCGCTCCTGCGAGCGCCATGTACAGTGTGCGCGGGATCGGCGTGGCGCTGAGTGTGAGGATGTCGACGTTGGCGCGCAGTTGTTTGATGCTTTCCTTCTGCTTGACGCCGAAGCGCTGCTCCTCATCGACGACCAGTAGCCCAAGGTCTTGGAAGTGGACATCCTTGCTCAGCAGTCGGTGCGTGCCGATCACGATGTCGATTCGGCCTTCAGCAAGATTCGCGATAATTTCTTTGTTCTCCTTAGCGCTACGAAAGCGACTGACCATATCAATAATGATTGGGTATTCGGCCATGCGCTCGCGAAAGGTGTTAAGGTGTTGTTGGCAGAGCACAGTGGTTGGAACCAGCAGGGCGACTTGTTTGCCGGCTAGTACGGCTTTGAGCGCAGCACGGATTGCGACTTCGGTTTTGCCAAAGCCCACGTCGCCGCAAATCAGACGGTCCATCGGCAATGCTGCCTCCATGTCCGTTTTAGTGGCTTCGATGGCAGTGAGTTGATCGGGTGTTTCGGTAAACGGGAAGGCTCCTTCGAACGACGCTTGCCAAGGGTGATCAGGGGGGAAGGTATAGCCGCCGTGCTGGCTACGTTCGGCGTGTAGGGTGAGTAGCTCGGCGGCATAGTCGAGCGTGGCGATTTCGGCGGCGGCGCGAGTCTTGTCCCATACGGCTCCGCCGATCTTGCCGAGCTTAGGGCTCGATTTGGTCAGGCCGACGTAGCGCGTCAGCAGGTGCGACTCGTGCAGTGGCACATGCACCGTCATTTGATCGGCAAACTCGACGGTGATCACTTCTTTGCTGCCGCCTTGAATCTCTAACTTACTGAGTCCACGAAATCGGCACACTCCATGTTGTAGGTGAACCAGTGGATCGCCGTCGGCGAGCTCTGTGAAATCGAGTAATTGATCGACTTGTGAAATAGTCGGCCGTGCGCGTTCCTGTGTGCGGCTGATTTTGCGCCGCCGACGTCCGAAGTATTCGGTGTCGGTAATTAGAACAATGCCCGAGGAGTCCTTCGTCTGCTTCAGTGGCAGCCATGTTGGCGACCCTTGACAGATGAATCCGCCAGAGATGGTGCCGTGCAGATACTTGGGCTTGAGCTTCGCGGTGAGTGGATTCTCGGCCAGTAGCTCTGCGATGCGCGCGCCCTCACTCTCGCTGGCAGTGACGAAATAGAGTGTCCGCTGCTCTTTTTTCGACCAGTCGGCGATACTGCTTTCAAACTTGGTGCGCGCACTTTGCTCGGACTCGAAGCGATCGAATCCGACCTGCACCGCGTCTGTGTGATGGCGGTAATTGGCTGTTGGTTCGGTGGCGAGTTCGACGCGCTGAGCTTGGTCAAACAGTGCGGGATCTGTATCCACTGAGCAAATACCTAGGCGCAGGTCGTTGGCTCGCGCGCGGCGTGCAAAGACTTGCTCGAAGCTACGGGTCTTGCTGCTGCTAGCCGTTAACTTTTCAAAGCGATAAGGATGCTCGCGGACAAGTTGCGAGGGTTCTTCAAGAATCCATGTAATCGGCTGATCGGTTAAATAATCGATCAACTGCCCATCTGCGGCGTTGGTTTCTTTAGCACTTTCGGCGGCCGAGATCGTAATGTTGCCAACCTTTTCTAGTGTGCGTTGAGAGCTGGGGTCGAAGCTGCGAATGCTCTCAATCTCGTCGCCAAAAAAGTCGAGTCGGTAAGGTTGATTGGCATCGTAGGGATAGACATCAATCAGGCCGCCGCGAGTAGCGATCTGGCCGGGATGTTCGCAGAGCGCTTCAGAGTCGTAGTCGAGCTCACTGGTAAGTGTGGCGACCAGTTGTTTGAAGGAATGCGCTTCGCCAGTGCGTAGCTTGAGTTGGCGACGTTCAAATTGAGTGCGCTCTGGACAGTTGCCAAGGATCGCTTCAGGCGTGGCGACGATTAGGCGGGCGTTGTTACTGGAGCGCAGCAAGGTGCTGAGAACGGATAGACGCTCGCAGATGCGGTCTGCGCGTCGAGTGGCGTCGATGTCCGGTGGCGGCACTTCTGGAAAGTGTAACACCTCCAGGATGACCTTCGGTGCGAGCCACTGAGCATAGGTTTCAGCTTCGGTTGCTAGTTCTTGTGCACGGCGTGGGTCGGTGACGAGCAGCACGCAGGTGCGCTTGGCCTGTTGCTTGGCGAGGGTGGTGACCAGTGCCGCTCGTGCCTCGGCGCTGACTCCGTGAAATAGAGTGGCCGCGCAGCTGTTTGTGAGGAGGTCGGGCATTAACCGTTGAGTTTTTGAAGCGCGTGCTCGGCGGCGGCGGATTCGGCGGACTTTTTGGAGCGACCGCAGCCGCGTCCGAGTTCTTTGCCGTCGAGTTGGACGACGGCACTGTAAGTGCGCGCATGTTCAGGGCCTTCCTCCGGCAGTGCTCTGTAGTCTGGTACTGCACCGTTATAATGCAGTTGCGTCCATTCTTGCAGGCGGCCTTTCGGATTGCCTAAACCGCCGTTGCTTTGAGTTTTCTGTATGGCGTCGCCGAGGGTTTGTAGGATGAAGGTGCGAGCGGCTTCGATGCCGCCGTCCAGATGAATCGCACCAATCAGTGCTTCAAATGCATCTTCCAGCATGCCAGCGCTGGGATCGGGGTGGTGCTGGCGTTGTGCCTCACTAACTTGCAAGAGTGGGCCGATTCCGAGCGTCCGTGCGTGGGCGGTGAGTGCCTTGCCATTAACGAGGCTGGCACGGCTGTGATCGAGTGCACCTTCGTCGAATTCCGGATTGTTCCGGTAGAGCGTTTCTGCGACGACTAGGTCGAGTACGGCATCGCCGAGAAATTCAAGGCGCTGATTATCGCCCTGTTCGAGATCACAGCTTGGGTGCGTGAGAGCGAGTTCCAGCAAAGTAATATCAGTGAAGTGGTAGCCGAGCTGTTTTTCGAAGAGGTTTAATGGATGCGTCATGGGTAGTTTATTCAGGAATTGTGGCTTTCCGCTTGCACGAAATGTTATTTTAGAATTACTCTATGCTCGTCTGAAGCAACGGCGACACAATGCCGAAAATAGAGTCAGCAGCTATTAATAAACTACCTTTGCCTAAACAAAAAACTAAAAAAAACGGGGCCAAAATATTTGTCCTCGACACCAACGTTCTTCTCCATGACCCCCAGTGTCTACATAAGTTTGAGGATAACACAGTTGCCATCCCAGTCGAGGTTCTTGAAGAACTCGACCGCAAGAAGTCCGCTCCGGGGGAGTTAGGGTTTTCTGCCAGGAAGATCCATCGAGATCTGCGAGCGCTGTTTGACGAGGAGCTCGCCATCCCGCCTGAAATGAAAGGGCAGGGGAATTCTGCGCTCAGTTGCGATTTGCCAAATGGTGGTCGCTTGATTGTGGTGATCAACGACTATTTTGTATCTGGCGATAATCAGAGCGAGGGCATGAGTCGCCTTCGTGCAACGCTGGTTGATATGGAGAAAATGGACAGCCGTATTTTGGCGTCTTGCTTTTTTCTCAAGGAAGTGTGCACGCAGTGCCGTGTGATCTTAGTGACCAAAGACGCCAATATGGCGCTTAAGGGCATTGCGCTAGGTCTTGAAGTGCAGGACTTCATGAACGATAAGGTCAAAACGGTCAATATCGGCGGCGGCATCAAGACAGTTGTCATCGAGGACGCTGAGTATGAACGCTTCATTGAAGAACATGGAGTCGACCTGACGCCAGAGCTAACCAGCCATCTGTATATCAACGAATATATTTATCTGAGTAACGGTGAGTTTCGCGAACCCGCACGCTATCGTGGTGACGGGCAAATCGACGGGTTAATCCTAAGCAGTGGCGTGGGGATTAAGATCCCGAAAGGTATCCGCATCAATCCGCTCAACGAGGAGCAGCGCATGTTGATGGATGCTTTACTCGACGAAGACATTAAGCTGGTCACTTGTATGGGCAAGGCTGGTACGGGTAAAACCTTGGTTTCGATTGCAATGGCACTGTATCAGGCGATCGGCGATGATAACTTATATGAGCGCGTCTTTATTACCCGACCGTTGGTGCATATCGGTAAAGACACCGGTGCGCTGCCTGGCACCTTGGAAGAGAAAATGGCGCCATATATTGCGCCATTTTACGATAATCTTGAAGTACTCTTCAGTAATCGAAAAGTGATTAAACGTCCGCCAGCAGATCCAACTCAAGCCAAGTTAGAGCGTATTACTTCGAACCGTAAGCGTAAGAAAGCGATGACGAAAATGGCGAAGCAACCCGCGCATGCCGAACAGCAAGAGGATGATTCCAAGCAACCGCGCAAGCCGTATCAATTCCTGTTCGACTATGGTATGGTCGAAGTGGAGGCGATGACGTACATTCGTGGACGTTCCCTCGCTGATACCATTTTCATCATTGATGAGGCGCAGAATCTCACGCCACACGAAGCAAAGACCGTGGTGAGTCGCATGGCTGAAGGGTCGAAAGTGATCTTACTCGGTGATCCGTATCAGGTGGATAACATGTTTCTCGATGCCATGTCGAACGGACTGGTGCACACTGCGCAGCGCCTAAAGGGCACGGAAATTACCGCCCACTTGGAGTTGACCACAGGCGTGCGCTCAGAGCTCGCCGACCTGGCTGCCGATTTGTTGTAGCGACCCAGCGTTGAAAGGCGGGGTGATCAGTGTGACTCGCGCTAGAGCCATTGCCAATCGGAGAACATTGCCGCTTGGCCGATGTGCTCGCCGTTTGAGTCACGAAGCGACCAAATACGAGCTGAATCGATATAGAAACGTCGGCCGCTGGCACTGATTCGAATGCCACGATAGCTTGTGGAATAACCTTTGGTAGTGACCTCATTGAGTAGCTGTTGCCGTTCCTCGCGGTGCATCGGTTCTGCAGAGAATCGAGAGGGCAGAGCGGTCAGTGTGGCCCAATCCATTTCGAAAAGGGTTAGGGCAGTTTGATTACCGTAGTTGAATATGGGGTCGTCTTGCGTGCCGTGAGAGAGTACGGCAAATGGCGCGGCCATCAGCTGTTTTGCCTCATTGTTGCCACGCTCGATGAGTACTTCTCCGAAGCACCGTTGATAATTGTCGAGCAGGTGCGCGGTGTGTGCGGTCCGATCCATATCGTTGTGACTCTAAAGGTTGCTTAGGGACCATCGATCGTCAACGATGCCCTTATTGAATTTTTAATACGGTTGCTGTGTTAATCCGCAAAGCGGCGCGATCTATTGGTCTAATTTCTCGGCGGCCTCTTGTTCGATACGTTCGATGTATTCGGAGACGTTACAAGTGAGCATACGTGTGCTGCCGGGGGAGACCTCGAGCACCTTATTGACCACGCCGTCGAGGAAGGAACGGTCATGACTGACGAGGATGACGGTGCCTTCGAAGAGGTTGATCGCTTCCTGCAGCACTTCCTTTGATTTGATATCAAGGTGATTGGTCGGTTCATCTAAAATCATGCAATTCGCCGGGTGCATGAGCATCTTGGCCAGAGCGACGCGATTCTTTTCACCACCGGAGAGAACAGAGGTTTTCTTGAGTGCTTCATCGCCACTGAAGAGCAGTGCTCCCAGTGCACCGCGTGGATTTGCGTCATCGTTGCCGATGGCCGCCGTTTCGACTTCTTCGAGCACGGTGTTGGCTGGGTTGAGTTCTTCGGCTTGCGACTGCGCGAAGTAGCCGAGCACGGTGTTGATGCCTTTTTCGACGGTGCCGCCTTGAAATACTTCGATGCCAGCCATGATGCGAGCGAGGGTGGACTTACCTGCGCCGTTGACCCCAACAACGGCGATGCGGTCGCCCTTGTCGATGCGCAGGTCGAGACCGTCAAAAATAACATTATCGCCGTAGGCTTTTTCCAGACCGGTGATAGTGATCACCTTGGAGCTGGCAGGGGGTGACTTCGGGAAGCGGAAGAACATCTTCTTTTCATCACGCGGGATGGTGATGAGCTCCATCTTGTTAAGCGATTTGATCCGGCTCTGTACCATGCTCGCCTTTTTGACGTTCGAGCGGAAACGGGTGATCCACTCTTTGATCTCCTTGATTTCTTTCTGCTGGTTGGCGTAGGATTTACGCAGGATTTCAAGGCGCTTGTCAGTCTCGGTAACGTAGTAGCTGTAGTTGCCCTTGAAGCTGTTGAGATCGCCCATCTTGAGTTCGAGAGTACGGTCGGTGACTTCGTCGAGAAAGGCACGGTCGTGAGAAATCACGATGAGTGCACCTTGGTAGTGCTTAAGGTATTGCTCGACCCAGTGCTGGGAGATGATGTCCAAGTGATTGGTCGGTTCATCGAGAATGATGAGGCTAGGGTTTTGCAACAACAGCTTCGCCAGCGCGATACGCATCTGCCAGCCTCCAGAGAACTCGCCGGTGTCGCGATCAAAGTCGCTTGCTTTGAAGCCCATGCCCATAAGGATCCGCTCGACGCGCGACTTCATCTTGTGTGGCTCGTGGTCTTCGAGTTGCTGCTCCCATTCGCCCATCTGGTCGATGAGGTCGTAGTAGGCATCCTCGGATGTGTCCATCTCCGCCATCTGTTCTTCAGCCTGATCAATTTTCTTCTTGAGTTCGAGCACATCGCCAAAGGCACTTTCAGCTTCCTTAAATAGAGTGTTTCCAGAGACGGAGATACCGTCCTGCGGGAGGTAGCCGATACTAACATAGTCAGGCTTATCGACGGAGCCGGACTCGGGCTCAAGTTCACCCATAAACATGCGTAGCAGTGTGGTCTTACCAGAACCGTTTGAGCCGACTAGAGCAATGCGATCACGAGCGCCGATGACCGTGTTAATCTTGTTGAAAAGAGTCTTCTTGCCGAAGTGGTGAGAGATTTGATTGATCGTGATCATTTTTGAAAAGTGTCAAAGTGGAAAAGTGGGATGATGCGCGAGGAGCGCGAAGATACTTCTGTGCCCCGCCTGAGGGAAATAAATGAAATGAATCGGGAGTCGGTGAGGTCTGCCGTGCTGGCCCCGCAGGGCTGACTGAACTGGGTGCCCTTTGGGCAAGTAAAAGAATAAAGGTGTCGAAAGGCGAGGGATGTAAGCAGGTCGTCTCTGGATGGCA
>Ga0209714_1000066_pt1 | contig 67075 bp, 55 predicted proteins | sample COGITO_mtgs_1104_5_FD_185517 | JGI IMG/M metagenome (GOLD analysis project Ga0209714, IMG submission 185517) | Pelagic marine microbial communities from North Sea - COGITO_mtgs_110414 (SPAdes) (version 2) | ecosystem: Environmental > Aquatic > Marine > Epipelagic ...
GATTTTAAAATCCCTCATTAACAAATAGATTGAAATTAGTTTGCAATTAATGATTCAAGAATAATTTCTACGGAACGAGTAGAGTCATCATTAGCTGTAATACCGTATGTTGACAGTGTTGGATCACAGTTGGAATCAAGTAATGTAAGAGTTGGAATACCTAAACGCTGACACTCAAGTACAGCATTCTTTTCATGTGGTTGTCCTACGATTACAACAAGATCTGGTAATTCAGATAAACCACGTAACCCACCAAAAAATTTCTCAAGACGTGCACGTTGCTTTTTAAGCTGAAGAATAGATTTCTTTGAGAGACCTGATGTTACACCGTCTTCACTTAACTGTTTATCTAAACGGTTTAATTTTTGAAGACACATCGACATTGTCTTCCAGTTTGTAAGAAGACCACCAACCCAACGTGTATTTACATAGTGCCCGTTTACTTTTTGAGCTGTATTTTCAATAATCGGGGCGATTTGTGTGCGAGTCCCTACAAATAAAACATTTTTTGCGCGCTTTAAAACAGGACGTGCTTTTTCTAAATCATCAAGTGTTTGTACAAGATCAAGAATATGTACACCATTTTTCGTTTCATGGATATATGGTGCCATTTTTGAATTCCAACGCCCCACTTGGTGACCGAAATGTACACCAGCCTCTAAAAATGCTTCTAACTTTGTCATAATAAATCTATAAAATAAAAATAAATTAACATTCACGAAAGCTAGAATCTATCGATTCATAACTTATATGCCCAAATTGTAGCATAAAATAAATAGAGTGTATATCATACACTATTATTCATGATTGCCACCTACAAAAAATATAGGTGGCAAAAAAATGAAACAAGCTAAATTTAAATTTAATTATTACACATAAAGACCTGTTCCAGCTGGAATAAGACGACCTAAAATTACATTTTCTTTAAGGCCAGTTAACCAGTCAATTTGACCCTCGACAGCTGCTCGGGTTAAAACACGTTTTGTTTCTTGGAAACTTGCTGCTGCAATAAAACTCTCTGCAGCAAGAGATGCACGAGTAATACCAAGTAAGATTGGACGGTATTGTACTGGATTTAAACCTTTCTTTGCTTCAAAATGCTCTACACGACGTAGATCAATTACATCGCCTGGTAATAAATTAGTCTCTCCTGGATCAGTGATTAAGACGTACGTAGTCATTTGACGAACAATAATTTCAATATGTTTATCAGAAATAAATACACCTTGTGATCCATATACCGCTTGAACTTCGTTTACTAACATACGACGAACTTCTTGAAGACTACGACGACAGCCCTCACGTAAACCATAAGTCTTGGAATAAAATAAGAAAAGAGTTGCTAATTGAGCATGCATACTTGAAGCAATTTTCTCTACGGGCTCTCGAGCCTCTAATAATTCATCAACTTTAGGTAATCCTTGTACAATATCACCTGCGTCTGATTCAAATGAAAGAAGTGTTCCAAACGAAACATCTTTCTGAATTAATTGACCCTGGTCTACCAATAATGAAGAACCACTCGACATTGCATATGAATAAACACGACGTAAAATAATAGATGTTTCATCAATATGAATTACTTGCCCACCGTATGGTGTGCGAATCCCAGGCATTAATTCATCACCAACACGTAAATATTGACCAAGAGATACTAAACATTGTTCACTTGAACGTTTAAACGCATGCTGATTTTGTTTTGTGACAGCAAGACCTGGAAGTCGAATTTCACCCTCTAATCCATAGTAAAAATTTAAATTTTTTGTTGGAGTATCTAATGTACCGTTTTGTGTTGCACAAACTTCCATTGGAAGTTGGTACTCTAAAGAATCTTGTGACACTGGCCAACCTGTAGTTACAAGATTACTTGCTAATGGGAAACGGTTTGGCTTCTGCTGCCCAGAATTTCTTACTGAATTAGTCAACATTAAACATTGACGAAGTTGGTTCCAATTAAATAAGTGATCTCCAGAAACCGAATCCATTACTCCATTTTGTGCAAATTCCTGCAATGGTAATGTCTGGCAAATTTGTGAACTATTTTTATATGGCTGCGCTATAGAAACTGCCGCGTTAAAATTTATAGATCCTTTCTTAGCCGACGCCATAGAGCTTGCTAAACCAGTATCATAACGTAACGAAATATTAATATTTTTATTACGAACTAATGATTTATTTGTACTAACTCTAAAACATGCCTTTCCAAGTTTAATTTTTAAACTAGAATCTTTTAAACCTTTTTTTCGAATAGTTCGTAAACAACTATTACGCCAAAGACCTGAAGTTTTATGTGCAAAAACATTTGAACATTTTGATTTAGCATCCTGTTCCGTCTTTGATAAAACTGTTGGGTAAATGTGTGACAGTTGGTAATTATCGGTAGTTATTACTTCGACTAAATTTAACTTATATTCGAGAGGTACAGTAAATCCACTTGTCGGGTAATTTGAAAGTTTACGAATTCCTGTTACTGGCTTAGACTCTAAATTTAATGTAAGAAGACCTGATTTCTGAGTTGAAATACCATAAACTGGTATATTTTTATCCTGTGTTGTACACCAATTATAAAATTTAGAATTAAGTAAAGTATCAAGTACTACAGTCGACCCAAAGGACTTTTTCAGACTTGGAATAACCGTAGTATACCCATCAAATACGGGTAAATTGTCTCTAGTGGAAAAATTTCTATCCGTATAAACTGGAGTTTCAAATTTCTGTCGTTTTTTAACAAAAAGATGAGTTGAAACCGATTTTGTTTTAACTCCAACAAGTTGATCAATTTGTGTAAATAATTGCTGTTGTTGCTTATAAACTGTTTTATATGAAATAAAAGGTTTCGTTTTTAAACGCGACGAATTTTCTTGATATTTCAATAATTTCTCCGTCGCAGTTTGGTATGAGTCTACAATAAGGCTATTTAAACTACTCTGGTCTGCTATTGGTTTAAAAGTAAAAGGTTGAAATGTTTTATGAAAATAATCACCACGGCAATTTAGATTATTACGTAATAATAAACCAGATAAAATCCAAATAAAACCATACCCAGCAAAAACTTTTGGTACTTGACTTAAAGATTTATTTGATAAAGCTCTATTGCTAGTTCCACTACGTGTAAAAGCCGTATTTTTGTTGTAATAAATTTGGCCAGTATCCGGAGCAAGAAGTTGTTTCTCAACAACTTTCATATCACCCGAAGTTCCAGGTAATTGCGAGTCAGATTCTATACGTGATAACTCTGCCACACTTTGGTGAAACATTACATATTGGCCTGGATACACAAATAAAAGAGTAAATGCTGGGAATTGAAGAATTACTGATTTTGATCGATCTGGTCGAGTAATCTTAATGGATACAGGTACTACTGTTAAAAATGCAGGTTCACCAAATCGGGTAGTAACTTTTCGACCTCGAGGAGTTCCACTATATGAAATAATTCCAGAATATGGTGCATATACTTTTTCAGTGGCTTCACCTGCAAATACTCCACCAGTGTGGAATGTACGCATTGTAAGCTGGGTCCCAGGCTCCCCAATTGACTGAGCCGCTAGTACACCAACAGCTTCCCCTAGTTGAACTAGTCTATGTTTTGATAAATCCCAACCATAACAAAGCTGACAAACAGAATTTAAACGACAAGTTAATGCAGAACGCACTACAACTTTTGGTAATTTAACTAATTGAGCTGCAAGCGCAGGTGAAATCTCTGTATTTTTACGAGCTAAATATTTTCCAGTCTGTTCATCAATCACAGGCTGTAATAAGACACGACCCATAATGTTGGCATATTCATTTTTCTCAGATGGTACAACCTCCAGACCTTCAGTTGTCTCACAATCTACTTGTTGAATAATTACACTTTGGGCAACATCTACTAAACGACGTGTTAAATATCCTGAATTAGCGGTACGTAATGCTGTATCAACTAATCCTTTTCGGGCACCATAACACGAAATCATATATTCTGTTACAGTTAACCCTTCACGGAAATTACGACGAATTGGGAAATCTAAAACTTGCCCTTGTTGGTCAGCCATAAGACCACGCATTCCAACAAGTTGGCGTACTTGGGAAATATTTCCACGTGCCCCAGAAAAAGCCATCATATACACTGGGTTAAAAATATCAGTTTCACGGAAGTGCGCAATTACTTCATTTTTTAAAGTGTCATTTGTAGTGTTCCAAATATCCAGAGCTTTTTCTAAACGCTCTACAGCTGTAATTTGTCCACGTGTATAACGTAGATCATTATCTAAAATATCTTTTTCTGCATTTTTTAAAAATACAGATTTTACTGGTGGAATACGTAAATCATCAATACCTAATGAAATACCTGCCAATGTAGCAGAGTGAAATCCAAGTGTTTTTAAATGGTCGACAAAACGGGTTGCTTTTTGCGTCCCGTAATTAAGTAAAACCCATTTAATTAAACGTTTCATTTCACTTTTATCAACCGTTCGGTTACAAAAAAAGGTTTTCATAAATGAGAGAATTCAAAATTAGTCGTCCAGGAGTTGTACGAAGATAGAATGTTGATGAGGACATACGATGCATTTGTGGTACATGTCCAAAAACTGGTTCCGTAGACGTGTCTGATGGAACAGCAAGTTGTAATGTTGATTGCATAGGTAATGGCGAAATTGACCATGATTCAGCTACAACTGCATCATAAATTAGTGTATTATGTCCACTTGATTGTACTCGACCTTCAATTGGAAGAGATTGCTGACAATCCGAAGGAGCCTCAGCTTTTACCCAAACTAAATCATGAAGTTGTAATGCACCTAATGAATAACGTTGAAGCACGCGATCAAATGTTTCGAATACTTTAAACGTTGGTTTTGTTTGTTGGATTGCATGTACCGAAGTAGTTTGTGAACTAGGCTTAATTTGGCGCCGAGTTGTTAAATAATAGAATCCAAGAATCATATCTTGACTTGGAAGAATAGTTGGTTCACCAGTAGCTGGAGAAAGCCAGTTGTGTGTAGCTAACATTAATAACCGTGCTTCAGCTTGTGCTTCCAATGATAATGGAATGTGAACAGCCATTTGGTCACCATCAAAGTCTGCGTTAAACGCAGGACATACTAATGGGTGTAATTGAATTGCACGCCCTGAAAGAAGAATTGGTTCAAATGCCTGAATTCCTAAACGGTGTAATGTTGGTGCACGGTTCAATAATAGTGGATGTGCATATACAACATATTCAAGGATATCCCAGACTTTTTGCGTACGTTTTTGAATTAAATTTTTAGCTGCACGAATATTACGAACAACACTGTGTTCTAATAATGCTTGAATAATAAACGGGTGGAATAACTCTAAAGCCATTTCACGCGGTAAACCACACTGGTGTAATCGTAATTTAGGCCCAACTACAATAACCGAACGCCCTGAATAATCAACACGTTTTCCTAATAAATTTTGTCGGAAACGACCATGTTTACCTTCAATAATTGATGTTAATGATTTAAAAACATTTTTATTTGGGCGCTGTGCTGGTTTCTCAAGACGTCCATTATCAATGATGGCATCAGCAGCTTCTTGTAAAAGACATAGATCATGTCGAATCAGTAAATCCGGTAAAAACTCAGCATCAAATAAATTACAAAATTTATCAAAACGAATCTTCCGGTAAATTAAACGACGATATAAATCATTTAAATCAGAAGCAGCAAAACGGCCACTTGCCATTTGAATCATTGGTCGTAAATCTGGCGGTAAAACTGGGAAGACAGAAACAATCATCCATTCTGGACGTAATTGCTTACGTGCTAATAAACGAACATAATGTAAACGTTTAGCTAATTTTTTAATTTTAGCATTGAGTCCACGATTACGTTGCCCTTGGCGCGTTAATTTTAAATTACGTAAATGCTTAGCATTTTCTTCTTGCTCCTCTTCTGTAGGTTCCCAACCTGGATTTAAATCTGATACTCTATCAATCCCAAACTGGTCTAAAGCATCAAATGCCGTTTCAACATACTTTTTACGTGATTTTGAATGATATGTCTTAACTTTTTGGCGTAAACGTGTACTAAGCATACGCTCCATAAAAGGTAAGTCTAATTGACTAAGAAGCGCATGAGCAGCTTCTGCACCACAGTTTTCTGTTGTTCGTGGTTCTAAAGGTAAACCATATTTTGTTTTCTGATGCTCTCCGTGTGTCCAAGCATCAATATTCCAGACAGCTTCAATATCAAGTTCATCATTACTAATAGACCCCATCCCAAGTTCAAAACTTGATTTTTGGGGCATATGTCCAAAACTTGTGTGCATCGCTTCCCATTCATCGATATACCACTCAGTTCCACCATGTAATAAATAATTCATTACCGAAGATGAAGCTGGAGTATACGAATCAAAGTGAAGTAATTCATCAGTCTGTCCCGCACTAATATTTAATAGCACAGATAAAATATTTGGCGTATTACGGAAATACCATAAATGGGCAACTGGTTTACGTAAACGGATGCAACCCATACGATAACGGCGAACTTTAGTATCTGTTGGTTCTACCCCACAAGTTGGGCAAACATATCCTGCTGAATCATTATTTGCGGTAAAAGTACTACTATCATCTAATGAGGTAGCTCCAGGTTTCTGTACTGGTTTACGGCGTCGTGTTTTTCCACAGGAACATTCATTATTTACAATAGACCCAAAAATACGCTCACAAAATAAACCATCACGTTCAGGTTTGAATGTTCGGTAATTGATAGTATCAGCTTTTGTAATCTCCCCAACAACTTCGTTATTCGGGAGTACACGCTGCGACCACCGTTCAATTTCTTTCGGGGACGCGACTTGGATTTGAATATAATCAATATCGTGACTCATAATAATTTAAGTTGGATAGATAAAAAAAATAATCTGATTTATATACAAAAAATTGTAGAAATACATCAGATATTGAAATGTTGTACATTTCTTTAAAAATATTCACGGCTAATTTGATGGAATTTGGGAAAGACTAATATCTAGACAAAGCCCACGTAATTCACATACTAATACTTTAAATGATTCAGGGACACCCGGTTTTGGTAATAAGTTTCCACGAATAATTGACATAAAAGCAAGGTTACGACCACGCATATCATCAGACTTAATTGTTAATAATTCTTGTAACGTGTATGCTGCACCAAATCCTTCAAGTGCCCAAACTTCCATTTCTCCTAGACGCTGCCCACCATGTTTTGACCGACCACCTAAAGGTTGTTGTGTAACAAGTGAATATGGGCCAGTTGAACGAGCATGAATTTTATCGTCTACTAAGTGAACTAATTTTAAAATATATGGATATCCTACTGTCACTGGTTGATCAAATGGATACCCTGTTCGACCATCAAATAAAATACTCTTACCAGGTGACTCTGGACGGAATACCCATTTTTGGTTTGTTGCACAACGAGCTTTATATAATTGTTGATATACAAAACCACGAGATACTTCATCACCATGCATTTCATCAAATGGTAAAACTTTATAGTTTTGCTCTAAAGTATGTGCTGCTAATCCAAGAAGGCATTCGAAAATTTGGCCCACATTCATACGCGAAGGTACTCCTAATGGATTTAAAACCATATCTACAGGTGTACCATTCTGTAAGAATGGCATATCTTGGCGTGGTAAAATATTAGAAATAATCCCTTTATTTCCATGTCGACCAGCAATTTTATCACCCACTTGAACTTTACGCTTTTGTACTAAGAAAATGTGTACTGAACCAACAGACTCATATGAATCTAATTCTTCATTATATTTGGTTGTTTCAAATAATGTTCGACATTCTAATACACGACCAGTTACACCACTAGGCACAACTAATGGAGTATCTTTGACATCACGTGTAGCACCTCCAAAAATTGCACGAAGTAAACGACCTTCTGGGGTGTTTTCAGATTCTTGTTGTGGGGATACTTTTCCAACAAGAATATCACCTGGCTCTACCCATGTTCCAACCTTAATTACACCAAATTGATCAAGATGCATATTCTTTTCAACTTTGGAAGTAATATATTCTTGACCATCACGCGTACGAGAAGTTGAAATATCATAACGTTCAATGTGAACAGATGTAAAAACATCCTCAAAAACTAAACGTTCGCTTACTAAAACAGCATCTTCAAAGTTATATCCTTCCCATGGCATATACGCAACAAGAATATTTTTTCCAAGAGCTAACTCACCCGCTACAGTTGAAGCCGTATCAGCTAAACATTCTCCTGCGTGAACCCAAGTATTTGGCACAACACTTGGACGTTGATGCATACATGTATCTTGGTTTGAACGTTGGTATGTTGTAAGTGCAATTGTTTCACGTTCAAAAGAAGGCTCGTTTGGAGATTTACGTCCCACCGATTTTTCAGTTAAGACATCAATACGTTGTGAATCTGCATATAAGACATATGCACTCTTACGAATACGTGCAACTGCACCCGAATCATGTGTAACACGGGCTTCTAACCCTGTTCCAACAAAAGCACGCTGCGGTGTTAAAAGTGATACAGCTTGACGTTGCATATTTGAACCCATTAATGCACGGTTGGCATCATCATGTTCTAAAAATGGAATTAATGCTGTTGCAATGGACATAAATTGAATTGGACATAGCCCTAAGAAGGTAATCTCATTCGGCTCAGTTTCAATAAATTCACGACGTGTACGTGCTGGAACACGGGATGCTGCCATTTGTGTATCAGCTGCTGCAACAATAACTTTATCTTCATATGAAGCGTTTAATAAGAAAAAACCATCATCCTGATTTGAATTTTCTGATTGCATAAGAACATAAGGACTCTCTAAAAATCCATCTGCATTAACACGTGCATATGTTGCAATAGAACCTACTAATCCTGCATTCTTTCCTTCTGGAGTTTCAATTGGACAAATACGACCATAATAACTTGGGTGAATACCACGAACAATAAGTCCAGCACGATCACGGTGTAATCCACCTGGCCCTAATGAACTTAAACGTCGTTTATGTGTAATTTCAGCCAATGGATTCGTCTGGTCCATAAACTGTGATAATTGGTTTGACCCAAAAAATTCTTTAAAAACGGACCCGACAATTTGTGTTCGAATTAGCGATGGTAGAGCAACACCTAAACGCTTTTGTCGTAATAATGTCTCATCACTAATACGAGTATGTACACTGCGTTCTAAACGATTTAATCCTAAGCGGAACTGTGTTTGAATTAACTCTCCAGCTAAACGTGCACGACGGTTTTTTAAATGATCAATATCATCTAAAAATTGGCTTTCTCCATTACTTACACGAAGAAGATAATCTACTCCAGCAAGCACATCTTCTGGCATTAATGTTAAATATGGGAGATTATGGCGCATACGTAATTTACGATTAACTCGTTTACGACCTACCTCACTTAAGCTATAACGTCGTGCATGAAAAAAATGAGTAAATAAAAACTTCTTTGCTTTTAAAACACTTCCAGCACGATGTGGAAACATTAATGCAGTCATCATGACCATTGCATCTTCACAAGATTGTGGTTTTAAAAGAGATTCAGTAAATACTAATGCATTTGGATCACTTACAACAGCACAAACTTGTTTGAAATTAAAACCAAGTGCTGCTAATAAAAGTGTAACTGGTAACTTACGGAGATTATCAATACAAGCATACACTTCAGGATTACGGGGAACTGTTTCAAGACGAAGCCACGAACCGTAAGAAGATAAAAAACTAACTAAATGTGAACGACGGTTCTTTTGATCAAATTGTGCTTTAATATATACCCCTGGACAACGTACAATTTGGTGCACAATTACACGTGGTGATCCATTAATAATGAATGTTCCATGTTCTGTCATTAATGGGAGATCACAAAAAGTTACTGGTAAAACATAGCTCACATCTAAACTTTGTGAGGAAATATGAACAGGTACCACAAGTTGACTATTATATGTCTCCATATTATGAATAGCTTCTTGTGGTGTATAACTTGGCGCCTTTAAATAAAAGTCTTGAGCTAAAAAGGATACAGAAATATAACGGTTCGTCGGTTGTCGAATACTTGTCCCTAATGAATTTCCAATAATCGGAGAAACAAATTCAAGTTCGCGACGAATCCCAGTCTCTAAAAAAATACGAAAACTTTTCCGTTGTGCATCAAGAAAATCAGGGATGGCCACTTTTTGACGAAACAAAATCATATAGATATGAATAAATGAGTGATTACAAATAGAAAAATTTATTTGAAGCTATTAGAAAAGAACACGGCTGAGAATGCAGAGTTGATAAACAGACCAAAATGTTGTAATCTATAGAGTATAAAACTGGTTTACAGAAAACGGCGGTGTAGCCAAGTGGTAAGGCAGAGGACTGCAAATCCTTTATCCCCCAGTTCGAATCTGGGCACCGCCTAAAAATAGGTATAATATCTAAATTCCTTAAATTAAAAGAAAAAAAAATATGGATAAATATCCTATAAGACAATTGAAATAGTTGTTCTTTATAGTAATTGTCGTAAATATTAAAAAATTAAGTCTTTGTTACATGTTACGGAGGCCCACAATTGTCCAAAAAAATATCTATAAGTGCTGCTTCTTTTCAGCCCTGACACAGTTCAAAATCTTTTTCCGACAAAAGTAGGACTACTCTAAGTATATTTTTTTGTGTGTATAAAAGCAAGTGCTTTATTCACACAAAAAAATGAATATTTTGATTATTTGCCTATATTTGTATTCTAAACCAATAAAAAATTGGAAAATAAATACAAATATAAAAGCAAAATTACAAAAGTGGTACTCTCAAAATTATTCGAGAATTGCTGATACTACACCTGCACCAACAGTACGTCCACCTTCACGAATTGCAAAACGCATTCCGTTTTCAATTGCAATTGGCTGGATAAGCTCTACAATCATTTTTACACGGTCACCAGGCATTACCATTGTTGCCTCATCACCATCATCAGTCTTGAATGAATCGATTTTTCCTGTTACATCAGTAGTACGAACATAGAATTGAGGACGGTATCCTGGGAAGAATGGAGTGTGACGTCCACCTTCTTCTTTTGTAAGAATGTATACTTGAGATTCAAATTTTGTGTGTGGTTTAATTGTACCTGTTTTTGCAAGTACCATTCCACGCTCAATATCCTCTTTTTGCACTCCACGAAGAAGTACTCCAACGTTATCTCCAGCTACACTCTCATCGAGAGTCTTTTGGAACATCTCAAGACCTGTAACAGTTACTTCACGTGTATCACCAAGACCTACAATCTCTACTACATCTCCAACTTTAACTGTTCCACGCTCAACACGTCCAGTCGCTACTGTACCACGACCAGTAATTGAGAATACATCTTCAACAGCCATAAGGAATGTCTTTTCTGTATCACGCTCAGGTGTAGGAATGTACTCGTCTACTTGATCCATTAAGTTGTAGATCTTATCTACCCACTTGTTTTCACCAGAGGCAATAGAATCGTTTTCTGTTAATGCTTCTAATGCAAGAAGTGCAGATCCAGCTACTACTGGGATATCATCACCAGGGAATTCGTAACTGCTAAGTGTATCACGTACTTCAAGCTCTACGAGCTCAAGAAGTTCATCATCATCAACTTGGTCTTCCTTGTTAAGGAACACAACCATGTTAGGTACTCCAACTTGCTTTGCAAGAAGGATGTGCTCTTTAGTTTGTGGCATTGGCCCATCAGCACCTGATACTACAAGAATTGCACCATCCATTTGTGCAGCACCTGTAATCATGTTCTTAACATAGTCAGCGTGACCTGGACAGTCTACGTGTGCGTAGTGACGAGCTTCTGTCTCGTACTCTACGTGTGCAGTGTTAATAGTAATTCCACGTGCCTTCTCTTCTGGAGCTGAGTCAATATCAGCATATCCTTTACCACCTTGCTTTCCACCACGTGATGACATTGCCATAGTGATTGCTGCAGTAAGAGTTGTCTTTCCGTGGTCAACGTGACCAATTGTTCCAATGTTTACGTGTGGTTTTGTACGTTCGAACTTTTCGCGTGCCATAGTTTAAAATAGGTTAAAATCAATTTGATTTTGGCTAAAAATATTCCAATATCTACGATTAGAATCGGAAATGCGCAAAAGCTTTATTTGCTTCTGCCATACGGTGAGTATCTTCACGCTTACGAATAGCTCCACCTGTATTATTTGCTGCATCCATAATTTCTGCAGCAAGTTTTGCTACCATGCTACGTCCAGAACGTGCACGTGCAGCAACAAGAAGCCAACGAAGAGCAAGAGCTGTTCCACGGTCAGACTTAACTTCAAGTGGTACCTGAAGTACAGCTCCACCTACACGGCGAGATTTTACTTCAACTTTTGGTGTAATGTTTAAAACAGCCTGACGAAGTACCTCAAGTGGATCTTGTGATGTTGTTTCTGAAATATGAGTCATTGCTTCGTAAAAAATACGGTAGGCAACACTCTTTTTACCTTTCTTTAAAAGGTGGCTTACTAAGAGACTTACTAAGCGGCTTTGATATACTGGATCCGGCGCAACCGGACGCTTTTTTGCAACTTTTCTACGAGACATAAGGTCAATTAAACGTTTAAATTTTAACTAGGAGAATAAACTAAAAAAAGAGGGTTTATCCTTTTGGACGTTTTACTCCATACTTTGAACGGCCTTGTAAACGACCCTTTACACCTGCTGTATCAAGTGAACCACGAACAATATGATAACGTACTCCTGGTAAGTCTTTTACACGACCACCACGTACTAATACCACAGAGTGTTCTTGAAGGTTGTGTCCAATTCCTGGAATATATGCTGTTACTTCAATCCCGGTTGTTAAACGAACACGGGCTACTTTACGAAGTGCAGAGTTTGGTTTTTTTGGTGTTGTTGTATAAACACGTGTACAAATCCCACGACGTTGCGGACATGACTGTAACGCTGGTGATTTTGTCTTCTTTTCGATCTTCATTCGCTGAGATCGAATTAACTGTTGAATCGTTGGCATAACTAAAATTATTCTTTATAAAGAAATTGTAAAAATCCTAAAATACGAGCTTGCTTCACTGCTTTAGCAAGTTGACGTTGCTGTTTTGCAGTTACACCCGTTAAACGGCGTGGTAAAATTTTACCTTGTTCCGTAATAAAACGACGGAGGAGATCAACATTTTTGTAATTAATGATCTCGCCAGCGTTAATTGGAGACGTGCGTTGACGTGAAAAATTCATAGATAAATTAAACTAAAAAATAAACAATTGTATTTTTTAACTTATATAGATACTTTGCTTCAAAGATTAGTCAAATTGAAACAAGTGAATAACAGTTTTTCTGTATTCCAAATAAATATAAGCAAAATACAAGCACAAGGAACACTTTGCCTACTCACACAAAACAAATAAGCAAATATGTGCAAGGAACATCCTTTGTATGTACTACTCAACAAGCAAAACTCTAATCTAAATTAAAGCTTTTGCATCAAATTGAAGCATATATACCGCGGAATTGCAAGAAGGATTCTAAGAACAAACAAATAAAATCATATTCTTTTTGAAAAATGGAGAAAAAACTAAAATATACTCGGAAAATTAATGAATCTTTAAACTTATATGAAATACCCCCAAGGGAATTCGAATCCCTGTTACTTCCGTGAAAGGGAAATGTCCTAGGCCTCTAGACGATGGGGGCAAATGGGAAAGACCATCATTACTCTTTATTATAAAACGGGGCTTTTACAAATGTCAATTAATTTTTTACTGTTTAGCGAAAAATAGATTTTTCTTGGAAAAAACTAACTAATCAACTTGTCTTAGAGAGGACTCGAACCTCCACGCATAATGCACTAGCTCCTAAGGCTAACGTGTCTACCATTCCACCACTAAGACTCAAGGCACTATAAAAGGTATCTAATTTAAGTATACCTTAACGACCTGTCGTTTGTAACCAGTTTTGGGCTTCACTATAATTTAATGGAGCTAAACGAATTGCTTCTTTCCAATATTCAGCAGCTTTTCCAAATAATGTTTCAGAATCAGGAATATTTCCTGCTTCAAGGGCTTGCTCACCTCGGTAATGATAAATTACAGCAATATTATTTAAAGCTTGTGGAAGTGCTGGATTTCGATCAAGCGCTTGATAATAATATTCAAGTGCTTTTGTATGTTCTCCATTACTTGTATGAATTAAACCAATATTATAAAAAATATAGCTACGGTCATACGGATCTACTTCTAAACGCATAGCTTGATAGTAGTTCTGTAACGCTTCCGCATACTCTCCTTCGGCTTGTGCAGACATGCCGTCACGGTAATAAATAAAAGCTTCTTTCTCATTACGAGTTGTTGGCAACACCTTTAATAAAATATCAGCGACAACAGTAAAGGTCTTATCAATAAAGTTATCGTTTCGTTGGGAACGTGGCATAAATCGTAAAGGTTTTTAAATAAAACTGAACTAAGTTCAGCAATAATACTATTTGTATATTAATAGTATAGCTCTAGAAGAAAGAAATACAAAATGTAATCTCCCAATAAAACTATATAAAATCTTCGATTCGAAATTTAAAATTTCAAGTAACAAAACAAGACTATCAAAATACTACTATAATGTAGTAGTATTATACTACAGGAATAAAAAAATCATTAGTAAAACTTAGGAGAGATCATAATGGCTCGATACCGTGGACCGCGCGTAAAAATTGTACGACGACTTGGGGAGCTCCCAGGATTAACAACAAAAGTACCAAACCGTACATATGGACCAGGACAACATGGTCAAGCATCTTCAACAGGAAAACTTACACAATTCCGTGTACGTTTACAAGAAAAGCAAAAATTACGTTATAACTATGGAATTTCTGAAAAACAACTTTTAGCATATGTACGCCGTGCACGTCGTGCTAAAGGTCCAACAGGAGAAGTATTACTTCAAATGTTAGAAATGCGTTTAGATAGTACTATTTACCGTCTCGGATTTGCACCAACAATCCGTGCAGCACGCCAATATGTTTCACATGGTTTAATTACTGTAAATGGGCAGACAGTAAACATTCCAAGTTATAACTGTTTACCAGGTGAAACAATTGCAAGTACATCAAACCCAGTTATTGAAAACTGTAAAACTTTTGGTGGAGCCGTTCCATCACATTTAACAGTCGACACATCAAAAACTACAGGAAAAATTGAACGTGTTATTACACGTTCACAAATTGCTTTAACAGTAAACGAACTCCTTATTATTGAGTTCTACTCACGTAAAGGATAATTTTTATTTTTTTTATTCCAGTAAAATATCCTTTCTCCAATTTATCAACTCTAGATTGGAAATCCTATTTTTTTCATGGTATAATACGGATATAATAAATCTTTTTTTATGTAAAAAAACATATGGAAGCTAAATTAAAAACTAGCTTCCGTATGTTTAAGTTTATTTAATCCTCATGCTCCTCAAATGGATCACGGAGATCTTTTGATGGCGGGCCAAAACCAATGTAAATTGAGTAGCCTGTCACACTAATCAATAAACACCAAAGAAAAACGGCGTAAAAAAATGCTGGAGTTTCCATAATTAGGTTGAACGTTAAATTTTGATATAGTTTAAAGTAGAAAGTAAAAAAACACAAATGAATGTAAGAAATTTATTAATATGAGCAACGAAACTAAACTTGCTGGAACAGGAAAAGTAACAGCTTTAGGAACAGCATTACGCCCACTTAACTCTGAGTACGGGAAAGTAGCACCAGGATGGGGAACAACAGTAGTAATGGCAGTATTTATTGGATTATTTGCTGTTTTCCTCGTAATTCTTCTTGAAATCTATAACCGTTCATTACTTCTTGATGAAGTTGAAATGAGCTGGCTTTCAAGTACTGGTTACTAAACTAAAACTTAACCTGAGCTGACACAATCTTAATTTAAGTTATTGGTCACATATCGGTGTCACATTAATGTGACACCAATACTAAATAAATCCATTTCGGATAGGATTCGAACCTACACAGAACAACTTAGAAGGTTGTTGCCCATCCCTTAGGCGACCGAAACATAATATATAGAAAAATGAATACCCATATTATACGAGTGTAAAATATTGGCTACTAAAATACAAGCCTCCTGTCGGAATTGAACCGACGACCCTCGCATTACAAATACGATGCTCTAGCCGCTGAGCTAAGGAGGCGTTTTATTAAGAGTATAAAAGATTTACCTCATAGATGCAAGTGGCATTATTTAAATGGGATACAAAAGAATCATTAGACAAAGGTAAGTACATATGTTATATTTTGAATAATAATAAAGGTAAATCTAATACTCACTATTTGATATAACCTTAGTTGTTTAACTAAATATTCTAATTCCTCAGTAGCTCAGCGGTAGAGCGATCGGCTGTTAACCGATTGGTCACAGGTTCAAATCCTGTCTGGGGAGAACAACCTTAAGGTTTAAATAATAAATCAATATTTGCATGTGATGCTATTTTGATTTATTATTTAAATAAACATGTATATGTATTATATTCAATAATACGATAATTCATCAAAAAGACTAGTAAGGGAACAAAATTCTGTTTTAAGCATACCCACTAAAATAAGTAATACCAAAGATAAACCTATGAATAAAAACCAATCCTGTTACTTAGAACAAATAATGTCCATATTTTACACTACTGAGTTGCATAGAAATAATATCACCAGGAAATTGACTTTACGTTAAATTTAATCATCGTTTATTAAAAATACTTCAATAGTTAATCATTTATCTTATGACGCTAAAAAACACTGAATATTCAAATTCAAAAGAAAAGTCTTTAAATGACTCGTGGCGTACTACAAATCCCGCAAAACCTAATACTGAAGCACTAGAAATCCTTTTCACACCTATAGAAAATAAAGGATTAGATCCATCAGAAGTTCCTTTTGTACTTCGTGTAGACCAATATGACAGTAAACTTACTTTAAATTTACGACCAACTCCAGCAAAATTGTTAACGATGGAGTCGTTTCACCGCCGCAATAACTATTTAAATATTGCAAAACTAGCCTATCCCAATCTTTGGGAAGGCTTACGTTCTCCATATAAAATGCGTGGTTTAAATACGAAGGCAGCGACCCTTCCAACAACAACACTACCATTAGTAATAGTCGGCCAAACTACACAAATGGGTTTAGTGGCAACTAATAAGTTAGGACGCACATTATTAAAACCATTAATGTATGTAGTATCCAAAACATCTTGGGCCGGATTCATTATACATGCAGTTGCCAGTAGTACTGTATGGACTGTATTCGAAATTTATGAGTTCATTCGATATCAACTTATTCAACCAGTAATTTTACCTGTTTTAGACCCTTTAATTGGAGATGAATGGAGTCAAGGGCGGGCTGCACTTGAAACGTGGTTCGACAAACAACGTGCAGTATTAGGGCGTAGCCGTGGGAATACCTACATTTCTGCATTTCTAAATCGTTGGAAATATTCGATCGCATACCTTGCTGCTAATCAATTTTATTTTGTTGATCAATTTATTAAGAGTAGTTTTACAATTCGACGTGCAATTCAATCAACCGTTCCCATTACTGTTCTAGCTTATATTGCCTATAGTACTGCCCGCTCTCCAGAAAAGGTGCCAAACCGTGCTGTAACAGAAGTTAGCAAAAGCTTAAAATCCTACAACTATACACATCCCAATATTGAACTCCGTGCCCAATTTGAGGAAGAATTTGGGTCAATCCCACAAAGTGAACTTTTCCGTACCGGAGATGGCTTTTTATTCAACCGATATCGATTTAGTCGCCGTGAATTTATTGGAGGAGAGTATGTTGAAACACCACAGCTTCAACTTCGAAATATTATCCACCCACGTGAACTAGAACGTATTAGTATCTACGATAGTATTAACCCTTCTTCGAACGACCAAGACTTTGACGGAAGAACGATGCTAAGTAATAAAATTGGAACATATGAATGGGAACCAGAAGAAGCAGATCAAATTCCATTACAACGGGATGATGAAGGGCAACTTACTGGCGGATATAACCCCAATTATTATCCAACCGCTAATTATAACAACTTACAACAAACCGATAAAGAAGAATTAAAAGGCTACTTATCATTAAAGAAACGTTTGGTACATGAGACCTATCAAGAGGATATTGAACAGGAAGAAACTAAAAGATTTAAAAAACGTAAGGAGATTTTAACTCCATACGTTAAACATTCCTATGAAATGTTAAATAAAAAGGTCCAAAAGTTTTACGAAAAATATAACCTTAATAAATTACCCGGAAAACATATAAATATCCCAAAAACATTTACGGGAAATTTAATGTTATTAGATTCTCCAATCTACTGTCCGCCATGGGAAACTGAATATCTCAACTATGAATCTCGACAAGATTGCATCGATGAAGAATTTGCTCAACCGGAAAATACTGAACTTCCATATGATTCAGAACAACGTCCCCAACGCTTAATCTTTTCGCCTTTTTCTGTAGAATCCCGCTTTTGTCTAGGAATGGATCGCACGCGTACACTCGAAGTCGAACCACCAGTTCAAAATGGAACAACAAAGCTTTTCCACTATGGTTTCGGGGGTATGGCTAATAGTACAGAAACCTTTGGTCTAAGTACATTAAAAAGCTTCCATCAAATGGAAATCTATTACAACCAATTTTTAGCAGGCGAAACTGCTATTAAGACTAAATACCCATTTCTTTTCCGACCAACTGAAAATCCTGATAAGTTATCTAATGATCGTCCTAAAAGTCTTTGGTCTAAGTTTCTTCCTGACGAGAACAATGACGAGAAAGAAGTTGTTGTAAACGTAAGACCTGCATTTAAAAATTTAATGTCGGCACTTGAAAAGGACCCCCCTGAACCAATTAGTACGAATTTCAAACTAATTAATGATAATGACTTTGTCGAAGAAGAAGACAACGAATTTAGTATTGAAGATCCATTCGGTAACGAAGAAGAATTGATTGAAGAAACAGAAGATCTCACCATCAATACCATTGGAACTATAGAAGAAGACAAAACTGATCTCGATACTATAATAAATAAATTGGAGTCTACGATTGAAGAACCAATAACTATTAATGCACGACAGCCATTATGGTTTGGCGAAGGAAATTTCTTCCTTAATCAATATGAAAATAATCCATGGAATCTTGGCTTTTGGGGAACGATTAGCTATGTATTTATATCCAATATTATTTTTTATGCTTTAATCGAAACATGCCTACGATTAGAATGTGAGGGCGTACGTATTCGACTTGTTGAAAAACCAAATGTACACCGTACAATCCAACACGTAGCACGAATGCCAGAAGCAGTTCGAATGAGCCAATATGTGGGGGAAACAATTCGTACAGTTTCAGTACGTAAGCTTTTATTAGCATTCCAGGCAAAACGTGGAGTTCAATTATACGGGCAAGGGGCATGGGGTGAACTTTGGATTAAGGGAATTCGACCAATGCTATCTCCACAAACAATTTGTAAACTAAGTGACCTCACTGAACCTATTCGAAAAAACTTTGTAGAGAGAAACCCATCCCCCGGTGTAAAGAAATTATGGTTACCCGGAAATAAAACAACTGCACCTCGAAATTTACCTCATAAACTTGGACTTCCTGAATCGTTAATGCCAGATATTAAAGGACGTTATTTCCACTTTGATAAAGTTGTTACGAATTTAGAAAACTATATTGGCCCGACAACAAGTAATGGAAATCCAATTACACCAACTATTCTTACGGAACGTCAAAAAACCGTTAACCGTTTAGGTGGTGAACAAATGGTTATTCAAGGTCTTCAATTTGGTACTCGAGTACAAGATGAGGTTTGTAATTTCCCATTACTTGCATTAATCAAACCTGGGACTTATCGTATGAATCGTTTACCAAAAGGAATGATCCTTCTTGGTGACTCTGGAAATGGACGTGCTTATTTTGTGCGTACTCTTGCAACTGAAGCTCGACTTCCTTTACTTATTACAGAAAGTAACCGCTACCTTCACCCTAAATTGGGACTAGTTCGATTAAAAACTCTTTTTAAACGTGCACGAGATCAAGCACCCAATATGGTTTTCATTAGTGATATGGACTTTATGACCCGACACCGTGAACGTTACCCAAGTTTCGGTTCAGTCCGAGCAACTACACACTTACTAATGGCAATGGACGGTTTTTCTAGTGGCGATACAAATACAGCCTCAGAGCGTAATATCTTTGTAATGGGAAGTATGGAAACAACAGCTCTAATGGATGACGCTTGTCTTCGATCAGGACGTTTTGAATGGGTATTACGTTTTTACTACCCACCGGTGAAAGAACGTTACCAAATGCTCAAAGTACATAGTAAAAATTCCATTGTAAATACTGCATTTGATGTAGATTGGGAATATTATGCAAAAATGACATATGGTTTTAGTTGTTTAGATATCCGTGCCCTTATTACTACATCGGCAATGTATGCATTAAAAACATATTCAACTGCACATACAGGTGACACTATTGCTTATGCACTAGGCCGCGTAAATCATATGCATGATTTAAATGGAGCAACTTTTATTGAACCTGTTACACTTGGCTTATTCGAACGGGCTGATTTTGCTCAACGACGAGAACAAGCAACACAGCATGCACCATTTTTCACACAAACTGGTCATGTACCAATGTATAAGAAATTAACAAACCTATTCCGTGTATTAGCTGAAACTGAAGGAGATACTTTAAATAAACGTTGGGCGTCCACGCTTGCTCCAGGTGAAAGTATGAAGTCTCAATTAGATGCATCTGTTGGAATTGAAGAAGGTCTCGTTGCTTTCCTTTGTGAAGGACTTTTCCTTTACAATACACAAAAAGCTATTGGACCATATCCATTTGTGGCATTTAACACATACTGTTCTCCAGTATTTGACAAAACACATGCTTTTGTAAAAAAATATATTTCACAATACTCAATGGAACGCCGCTTAACACCTGAGTTATTTATTACAGCATTTGATGTTTGGCGACATAAACATCCAACAGAATGGAAGCCAACAGGTCTCCTTAGTGAAACATCTATTTCAACACGTAGCCGAACAACAGCAATGTGGCGAAGTACACGATTTAAAGAATCGTATTCAATTATTGGTGGGCTCACTGAATTAGAAAATGAATTCATTTTTGGAGTATCCCCGATTGCAAATAAAATTAAAAACCGTATGAGTTTTATTGGAACAAAAGGTATCGAATCATATTCACGTGATTCTGCTATTTTTGGAACATTTGAAACTAATAGTGATCTTTCATTTAAGTGCCGTAAAGATACCACATCACGCCGTGTAGACCAATTTTCATCAGAACTACTTGGACGATTCCAAAAACACCGTCGCTCACGTAATGTGACAGTCAAAAAATTCCAAAAAGTCTAATCAAATTGTATGGAAACTATTTAAAATTTTCTCGTAAAGTGGAAATTCACTACTTTTTTGAAAAAGGTGTTCAGCTTTTTTTTCTAATATTTGACATATTTTTTTGCATTTATTAGGTGCAACGATATAATATAAACGAGTCTCGTGCAGATAGGTTAAATTTTAACTTAATGTACGGGCTTTTACAGAAATGTTGAAGGAGTACCATATGTCAGGTTCTACAGGAGAGCGTCCTTTCGGTGACATCATTACAAGTATCCGTTACTGGGTGATTCACAGCGTTACAATTCCATCTTTATTTATTGCAGGATGGCTTTTTGTAAGTACTGGATTAGCATACGACGTGTTTGGAACACCGCGTCCAAACGAATACTTTACAGACGAACGTCAAACGCTTCCTTTAGTGTCAGATCGCTACGGCGCACTTGCACAAATGGAAGAACTCGTTCCTTAAAGTAATTTTAGATAGGAAAACACAGGGGCCTTCATGTTTCTCTCGAGTCTGTATCCGAGAAATCATTAAGGAACACATGTACATAATTTATGTGCGTGTATGTATATTTATTCGACCTGTTACACAGGTATATTTTTATTATGTCGATTAAAACATATCCAATTTTTACATTCCGTTGGCTCACAATCCATGCATTAGCTGTGCCAGTGGTATTTTTCCTTGGTTCTATTACAGCAATGCAGTTTATTCAACGTTAAGAGGAGAGTTGTATGACAAATCCAAATCCAAACAAGCAAACTGTTGAATTAAACCGTACAAGTCTTTACTGGGGTTTACTTCTCATTTTTGTGCTTGCGGTTCTTTTTTCAAGCTATATTTTTAACTAAACACATTTGTAGGGGAAAGATCTATGTCAAACACGACAACAGGACGAATTCCATTATGGTTCGTAGGAACAGTAGCTGGACTTGCAGGTCTTGGTCTTTTAACAATTTTATTTTATGGTTCATATACTGGGCTCGGATCATCACTTTAATCCTAACCCATCAATGTTGCAAGCCTAGAATGCAACAATTCAAACTATAGGGCGAAGTTTTAATTCGCCCTTTAGCTTGAATCTATCATTGATTCAGTCAATGAAAGCCTTTGCCCAGCAATTTTTATGCGGGCGTGAGTGCTTCTTTAAAATTTTGTTATGAAAAAAATGGCTAACTGTGAAATTTGTCAGATATAAATATATAAATGACAAGAACTTAATAAATAGAGGATAGAGTTTACTCTTCACTATTTTATATTAACCCAAATTGGGTATTAGATTAAAAAAATTTTATGAGTAAAGTTTATAATTGGTTTAACGAACGTCTTGAAATTCAAGCGATTGCAGACGATGTAACAAGTAAATATGTACCGCCGCATGTAAATATTTTCTACTGTTTAGGTGGAATTACACTTACATGTTTCCTTGTACAGGTAGCAACAGGATTCGCTATGACATTCTACTACCGTCCAACAGTAACAGAAGCATTTGCATCAGTACAATACATTATGACTGACGTAAACTTCGGATGGCTTATCCGTTCAGTACACCGTTGGTCTGCAAGTATGATGGTATTAATGATGGTTCTCCACGTATTCCGTGTATACCTTACAGGTGGATTTAAAAAGCCACGTGAGCTTACATGGGTAACTGGAGTAATTCTTTCAGTAATTACTGTATCTTTCGGAGTAACTGGATACTCACTTCCGTGGGACCAGGTTGGATACTGGGCTGTTAAGATTGTAACAGGTGTACCTGATGCAATCCCAGTAATTGGTTCATTTGTTGTAGAACTTCTTCGTGGAAGTGTAGGAGTTGGACAACCAACACTTACTCGTTTCTACAGTTTACACACATTTGTGCTTCCACTTCTTGCAGCAGTATTTATGCTTATGCACTTCCTTATGATTCGTAAGCAAGGAATCTCTGGACCTCTTTAATAAGCACAATCTCTTATTTGTATTTTAGAAAAAATATAAAAGAGAAAACATTTGCGTAGGGTTTTCCTTACGCAAATGTATACTAAGCGTAAAAGAGACTTGTATTCTATACATAAACACAGTATTATTCTTTTATAGAATGGGTCAGTAACTCAGTGGTAGAGTATTCGGCTTTTAACCGATTAGCCGTGGGTTCGAATCCCACCTGACCCAAAAATATCGCGTGCTTCGAAACAAAAAGAGCACAAATATGATATACTAGCCTATACGACAGCCAAGTATAACACTTGATTTGATCGTTTAATCCCTAAATGTTTTTCCTGTTATTACTTTTTGCTATGTCACACGCAGTAAAAATTTACGATACATGTATCGGATGTACACAATGTGTACGTGCTTGTCCTACTGATGTACTTGAAATGGTACCTTGGGATGGATGTAAAGCAGGTCAGATTGCTTCGGCACCACGTACAGAAGATTGTGTTGGATGTAAGCGTTGCGAATCAGCGTGTCCAACTGACTTCTTAAGTGTACGTGTGTACCTTGGTTCAGAAACAACACGTAGTATGGGACTCGCATACTAACACTATTTGTGGTTCATATATGAACCACAAAACTTTTTTATATTGTTATGCTGTTAAACAGCATTGCTATACACCAGTTGATGCATTCTTGCTATACCTGAATTATCCCAATTTTTAAATTGGACCGGTATATTTCACTTTATATACTATGGTTACTAAACCATAGATTTTATCTTATCGAATTTATTCTTCATTATGACACCATCAACTAAGACTGATACAAACCTTGGTCGTATTACACAAATTATTGGACCTGTACTTGATGTAGCATTTCCACCAGAAAAAATGCCTAACATCTACAACGCAATTGTTGTAGAAGGAAAAAATGAAGTTGGAGAGCCGTTACGTATTGTAGCAGAAGTACAGCAACTCCTCGGTGATAACCTTGTACGTGCAGTATCAATGAGTGCAACTGATGGATTAATGCGTGGAATGACTGTAGTAGATACAGGTTCAGCACTTTCAGTACCAGTAGGAAAACAGACTCTTGGTCGTATTTTCAACGTACTTGGAGAGCCTGTAGATGAGCTTGGACCATGTGGAGCTGAGGCATCACTTCCAATTCACCGTTCAGCACCAGCTTTCGTAGACCTTGATACTGAGCTTTCAATTTTTGAGACAGGTATTAAAGTAGTAGACCTTCTTGCACCATACCGTCGTGGAGGGAAAATTGGTCTCTTCGGAGGGGCTGGAGTAGGTAAAACTGTACTCATCATGGAGCTTATTAACAACATTGCAAAGGCACACGGTGGTGTATCTGTATTTGCAGGTGTAGGTGAGCGTACACGTGAAGGAAATGACCTTTACCAAGAAATGTGTGAGTCAAAAGTAATTAACCAAGCAAACCTTAGTGATTCTAAGGTAGCACTTGTATACGGACAAATGAACGAGCCACCAGGAGCGCGTATGCGTGTTGGTTTAACAGCTCTTACAATGGCTGAGTACTTCCGTGATATTAACAACCAGGATGTACTTCTTTTCGTTGATAACATTTTCCGTTTTGTACAAGCAGGTTCTGAAGTATCAGCACTTTTAGGACGTATGCCGTCAGCTGTAGGATACCAACCAACTCTCGGTACTGAGATGGGAGGACTCCAGGAGCGTATTACTTCAACTAAAACTGGATCAATTACATCGATTCAAGCAGTATACGTACCAGCTGATGACCTTACTGACCCAGCACCAGCTACAACGTTTGCTCACCTCGATGCAACAACTGTACTTTCACGTAACTTAGCAGCTAAAGGTATCTACCCAGCAGTAGACCCTCTTGATTCTACATCAACAATGCTCCAGCCATGGATTCTTGGAGATGCACACTATGACACTGCACAAAAGGTTAAGAACACTTTACAGCGTTATAAAGAACTTCAAGATATTATTGCTATTTTAGGACTTGATGAGCTTTCAGAGGAAGACCGTTTAACTGTAGCACGTGCTCGTAAGGTAGAGCGTTTCCTTTCACAGCCATTCTTCGTAGCAGAAGTATTCACAGGATCACCTGGTAAGTACGTAAGTCTTGCTGAGTCAATCCAAGGATTCACTATGATTCTTGCTGGTGAATTAGATGACCTTCCTGAGCAGGCATTCTACCTCGTTGGAAACATTGATGAAGTTGTAGAAAAAGCAGCCAAATTATAATAAACGTTAATCGAAATTACTTCGAAAGACATTAATAAGAGTTAATATCCAAAACTCCTATTAAAAAACTCAGAAAAGGTCAATAAATAAAATCTTTTTATCATTATTGGCCTTACTCAAATTACAACTTTTGAATTTTTCAAAAGCGCTGACGAAAACAGAGGTAAAACATGGAAGTTTGTATTGTAAAACCGGATCGAATTTTTTTTAAGGAAGAGGCTGAAGAATTACTTCTTCCGACAAGTACTGGATACATCGGGATTCTTAAAGAACACGCACCACTCGTAACAGGATTAGATAATGGAGTACTTGCTGTTCGTCAAGGAACTTCATGGAAAATTCTCGCACTTCTTGGTGGTTTTGGTGTGATTAAAGAAGACCGTGTAAATATCCTTTGTCGAGATATTGAAGACGCAGCTGAAATTGACGTTGAAGAAGCACAACGCCGTGTAGCAGAAGCACGCACAGGTATGGAAAAAGCTGAATCACGTAAAATCTACATTGAAAACCAACTTACGTTTGATCGTGAGCAGGCGCGCATTGAAGCGCACACAATGTGGAAAAACTCAGCAGGTGGACCACCTACATTTGGTGGGTAATTAACTCGAACCTGTGGTCCTAAGGCATGCCTTAGGACCATAATAAAATAAGTCTAAGATATATTATTTTAATGTAAGAAACTATCTCGGCTAAATTAAATAACCGAGATATAAAAAAATCTTACATCTTATTGCTATCATTTGAGGCTACAAGATCAACAAGCCCATACTCACGAGCATCACGTGCAGAAAGAAATTTATCACGATCAAGGTCACGTGCAATAGTCGCAGCAGATTGACCAGTTAAATCCACATATAAACGTCCAATGAGTTTACGTAAACGAATAATCTCATCTTTCTCTAAAACAATTTCTGAAGCTTGACCTTCCATACCTCCTTGAGGTTGGTGAATCATAATACGGCAATGAGGTAAAGCTAAACGAGCTCCACGCTCACCTCCAGCTAAAATGAAAGAAGCCATAGAAGCAGCAAAACCAATACCGATTGTAGTTACTGCAGCATCAACATAATTCATAATATCAAATACAGAAAGACCAGCGGTTACAGAACCTCCAGGTGAATTAATGTATAAAAATAAACGACGTTGTGAATCTTCAGCACTTAAATAGAGCATAATTCCGTTAAGTTGGTTTGCAAGTTCATCATCAAGCGCAGAACCAAGGAATAACACACGTTCACGATATAAACGGTTATATAAATCAACCCACTGTGGGACAGCTTCACCGGGTAAACGGTAAGCAACTTTAGGTACTCCAATTGGCATAAAAGAAATAAATAATTTTACTAAATACTTTAATTAAATTTATAAATATAATAAAAATTCATAATTGATACTAACAAAGAAAAGATAATAGACAAAGCCTAAAAAGGTACCTATAATAAAAGCATAGTTTTTAATCTACACAAATCAAATATATGGCAGTACCAAAGAGACGACAGTCAAGCGCCAAATCAGGAATGCGTAAACAGCATTGGCAACGTAAAGCACTTGAAGCAGCACGTAATGCATTATCATTAGGAAAGTCATTAACAACACGTAACGCAAAAGGATTTTTCTATCCACCAGCTCCAGTAGCAGGTGTATTAAACGAAAATGTACAAGGTTTTGGAAAATCAACAGAAACAGAAGAGTAACAAAACATGGTTGCTAGTTCTAATCAGCTAGCAATCAACCTAAATAAAAGGTTTTTAATATAAAGATAAGGTATAGACTGACGAAATAAGACATGTTACTCTATAATAAAATCAAACGCAAAGCAAAGAATAAGCGTTTTGCAATCATAATCGCTAGGTATACTTTGCCTATGAATGAAATATCGACGTATAGAAACATGAGGAAGAAAAATAATAAATTATGGAAAATTCTTTCAGCTTAGGCTTAATTCATGGAGCACTTTACGGGATCACACCCATTACTCCATGGTTCATTGGATTAAAAAGATATGTTTTTGAAGGTCAAACAAAAGGACTCATTACATTCAGTGGTATCTTTCTTGGCCAATTATTATTATTAAGTTTAGCTCTCTTAGGGGGAAGTGAACTTCTTTGGCTTTGGTACTATGTAGAACCAGCACTTGTAATTGTAGGTCTTGTAGCAATGCTACGAGCCTTTGCAGTATGTTGGGAACCTTTTGAACGACCAACACCATTACAAACACGTCGAGAGGGATTATTATACCTTGGGACAGGAATGTTATTTGCCTTATGTAACCCAGGTGGGTTAGACTTTGGTAATTACTTCTTAACCTCAGCACCATCAAACACATTTAGCTATCTTGGTGGGTTTATTCTATTTTATACACTTTTTGCACTTGGATTACTGTATGTACTTTGCCTTTCTCCAATCGCACAACGTTTCTGGGGCCCGTGGTCAATTGCACGTATGCGTGAAGGTATTGAACCAGGTTTAGATTTATATTCACTCCGTGTACGTAATATTCAAAAAATTGCAATTGGTACAATGTTTGTACTTTCATTACAAATCTTAGATATTACTCCAGGTGCTTTTGGAATGTACTATTTTGATACAGTATTTGGTATTACGCCAGCAGACAAAATTCTCCCAGGCCGTAATATGGAATGGATTGAATCAGATGAAGAACGACCAGTTGTACCTATGGAAGGTCAAGACCCAGAGGAAGTTGCCGACCAAACAGAAATTGTAAAAGTTTGGAAACTTCAATCAGCTTTTGATTTAAATAATGTTACTGATAGTGATCAGGAAGTAGCCTTAGACGAAGAAGGTCCATGGCATACAATCTTCAAGTATAATACCTTAAACGATAAACTTGAACGTGACGAACTTACACCTGATTATAAACGCGCTGAGTTAGACACATATGAAGCAAAAGGTCCAAACCGTCATTATATTAAATGGCTTATTAAAACGACACACCCATTTCGTATGATGTTTAAACCTGATTGGGATGTAACAACAAATATTACGGATACTGATTGGGTAAAAGACCTTCGAAAGATGCGTTGGGAAATGGATACTCTTAGTGATGGAACATACCCAAAAACACCATTAGAAATGGTATTTTTACCATTTAGTAGTGGTTTTGAGCATGACTATGATTATGAAGCAGCGGAGATTGCAAAAGATACAGCAGTAACAGAAGATGATGTTTTAGCATTAAACGAGTTACGCTATGGATCAAAGCTAGCAAAAACACGCGCAACAGGATTCTTAGATCAAAAATTTGACACATATAGTCGTGGTACAGATTCTGAAGATTTCTCTGTAGTTCGTCTTCAGGATTTACCAAAACAAGTACAGTTACCGTGGGATTATCCACTTGTTCAAGCACCAAATTTCCCAGATGCTGAAGTTCGTGTAAGCCCACAACAAGCTTCTGTTGCTGATATTGAAGCAAAGAATAAAATCCAAAATAAAAATATTTGGTTTTTAGATCCTGTGGCATTAAATATGCGTTTCTTAGCAAATAACCCATTACCAGATACTGATGAACGATGGAACCTTCCAGAGACAGAACTCTTAAAGATGAAATCAATGAATACTATTCGTCGTTTACAAATGAATGAGACATCTGGAGAAGGAGCGGGTGAAGTTGAATTTAACCAAGAAACACTTTCAGCACGTGATACACTTATGGGTTATGTAACTCCCGGGGCTTCAAAACGTTAAAATTAATCTTTGATTTATTGTAAGATTGAAGTTTTACTGAAATTCTTGATTCATTCCGCTATACTGAAAATATAGCGGGATAGAGCAGTCTGGTAGCTTGTAAGGCTCATAATCTTAAGGTCACAGGTTCAAATCCTGTTCCCGCCAAAGTTTCATATATATAAATAGGGTGGTTGCAAGATCGTTGGATCTTGAGGAAAGTCCGAACTCTCACGATGATGTAACATAATGCGAGAATTTCGTATACATTGATTTGGGAGGAAAGTGCCACAGAAATTAAACTTGCTTTAGTATTTCTAAAGTGGAGGTGTAATATTTCAGCATTTGTAAGAATGTTTGTTGGTAGACCCTTATGGAGAGCAAAAGAACATAAATTCCAATTACATCTCTTGGGATTAAAATCTTGCTAGAAAATTTCATTAATGAAATTTCCAGATAAATAACCACAAAACAGAATTCGGCTTATCTATTTATATAGTTTTAGGTCTTTTTATAAAAAAAAGTATAAAAGCATCTAGACAAATTAATATCTTTTGATATTATATAAATAAGCGGGTATAACTCAATGGTAGAGTGCCATCCTTCCAAGTTGGACGTTGCGTGTTCGAATCACGTTACCCGCTAAAAATAAATATAAAAACATATTAAAAAGTATATAGACAGTTGGTCTTAGATTTGATATCCTCTTGTATAAGAGTATGGCGGGCGTAGCCAAGTGGTAAGGCAATGGACTGTGACTCCATCAGTCGCGGGTTCGATCCCCGTCGTTCGCCCGGAGAATGATATGATCTTCCACGTTTTTAGGAACGTGTGTGGCGTTTTAAGCTCAATAAATGATTTTAAATGAGGCATTTTATGAAAGTTCGTTCATCTGTAAAAAAAATGTGTCCTAAATGTCGAGTAATTCGTCGTCATGGGCGTGTAATGGTAATTTGTGTAAATCCAAAACACAAGCAGCGTCAAGGCTAATCTCTTGTCTATGCATGAGCCCCAATAAAATAAATTTGGGGCATTAAGTTAGTTGCAGGAATAGCTCCCTGTATGTATAATATATAAAAAACGGGTCTATAGCTCAGTTGGTAGAGCGCCTCGTTTACACCGAGGATGTCGGCGGTTCGAGTCCGTCTAGGCCCATTTAGCTAAAATGTTTAATAAATACTCAATTGGTTTTTGGCATCGTTTTTGAAGTTATGGTATACTTTTCAATAGAAAGTCAATAATAATATGAGAATATAAAAAAGAGGTAGCGTATGGGATTACCATGGTACCGTGTACACACGGTTGTATTAAATGACCCTGGGCGTTTAATTGCAGTGCATCTTATGCACACTGCACTTGTAGCTGGTTGGGCTGGTTCAATGGCATTATACGAATTAGCAATTTTCGATCCATCAGATCCAGTACTTAACCCAATGTGGCGTCAAGGAATGTTCGTACTTCCATTCATGACTCGTCTCGGAGTAACAAACTCATGGGGTGGATGGAGTATTAGTGGTGAAAGTGTAAGTAACGCAGGACTTTGGAGTTATGAAGGAGTAGCGGCATCGCACATTATTCTTTCAGGTCTCCTCTTCCTTGCAGCTATTTGGCACTGGGTATTCTGGGATCTTGAGCTTTTCCGTGATCCACGAACTCAACAGCCAGCATTAGACCTTCCGAAAATTTTCGGAATTCACCTTTTCCTTTCAGGAGTACTTTGTTTTGGTTTCGGAGCATTCCACGTAACTGGACTTTACGGTCCTGGTATTTGGGTATCTGATCCATACGGACTCACTGGAGGTGTTGAGCCTGTAGCACCATCATGGGGAGCTGAAGGATTTGATCCTTACAACCCTGGTGGAATTGCATCTCACCACATTGCAGCTGGAATTGTAGGTATTTGTGCCGGACTTTTCCACCTTAGTGTGCGTCCACCACAACGTCTTTACAAAGCTTTACGTATGGGTAACGTAGAAACAGTACTTTCAAGTAGTATTGCAGCGGTATTCTGGGCAGCTTTTGTTGTAGGTGGAACTATGTGGTACGGATGTGCTGCAACACCAATTGAACTTTTTGGTCCAACTCGTTACCAGTGGGATCAAGGATTCTTCCAGCAAGAAATTGAGAAGCGTGTACAAAAGAGTGTGGCAGGTGGTGCATCACTTTCAGATGCATGGTCAGCAATTCCAGAGAAGCTCGCATTCTATGACTACATTGGAAACAACCCAGCGAAGGGTGGACTCTTCCGTTCTGGACCAATGGATAATGGTGATGGAATTGCAGCAGGTTGGTTAGGACACGCTGTGTTCACCGATAAGCAAGGGCGTGAGCTTTTTGTACGTCGTATGCCAACTTTCTTTGAAACGTTCCCTGTAATCCTTATCGATAGCGATGGTATTGTACGTGCTGACGTACCATTCCGTCGTGCAGAATCAAAGTATAGTATTGAGCAAGTAGGTGTAAGTGTAACATTCTACGGTGGAGAACTTGATGGATTAAGTTTTACTGATCCAGCAACAGTTAAGAAGTATGCACGTCGTGCACAACTCGGAGAAGTTTTCGAGTTTGACCGTGCAACTCTTCAATCTGATGGTGTTTTCCGTAGTAGTCCACGTGCATGGTTTACATTTGCTCACGTAAGCTTTGCTCTCCTTTTCTTCTTCGGACACATTTGGCACGGAGCTCGTACAATCTTCCGTGATGTATTTGCTGGTATTGACCCAGACTTAGATGAGCAAGTAGAGTTTGGTGCATTCCAGAAACTTGGTGATGTAACAACTCGTCGTCAAACTGTATAATTACGAGGAAAAAATAATATGGAAGCTATCGTTTATACTTTTTTACTTGTTGGAACACTTGGAATTATCTTCTTTGCAATCTTTTTCCGTGAACCGCCACGTATCGCAAAGTAATTTTAATTTTAACCAACAATTTGATAGAAACTCTTATATTTTTTATATAATGTAATTTCTACTTAAAATTTTATTTACTCTATGAGACTTATTTCAGTCTCATAGGGTAATTTTTTTATAATTTAAAGATCTAATAGTTGTTTTTTTAAGTTTTTAATTTATTTATAGATGATTATCCGAAAATTAATTGGTTTAAGAGAAGAATAACTTGTCTCACGGTATGGAAATCCGGTAGAATATAAATAGTAGAAAATAGCAGTATACTTGTTTTTAACAACGTACTGAAATGATGATGATAGAAATTAGGTAAAATAGTATGACTATTGCACTTGGAAAAGTTGAAGAAAAACGCGGATGGTTTGATAACGTAGACGATTGGCTTAAGCGTGATCGTTTCGTATTCGTAGGTTGGTCAGGAATTTTATTATTCCCATGTGCATACTTTGCAGTTGGTGGATGGTTCACTGGAACAACATTCGTATCTTCATGGTACACACACGGTTTAGCAAGTTCATACCTTGAGGGATGTAACTTCCTTACATCGGCAGTATCAACACCTTCTAACAGTATGGCTCACTCACTTCTTCTCCTTTGGGGACCAGAAGCACAAGGTGAGTTCACACGTTGGTGTCAGCTTGGTGGATTATGGACATTCGTAGCACTTCACGGTGCATTCGGATTAATCGGATTTATGCTTCGTCAATTTGAGATTGCACGTGCAGTACAAATTCGTCCATACAACGCAATTGCGTTCTCAGCACCTATTGCTGTATTCGTATCTGTATTCCTTATTTACCCACTTGGACAATCAGGATGGTTCTTTGCACCTTCATTCGGTGTAGCTGGAATTTTCCGTTTCATTCTTTTCTTCCAAGGGTTCCACAACTGGACACTTAACCCATTCCACATGATGGGAGTAGCTGGTGTACTTGGAGCAGCACTTCTTTGTGCTATTCACGGAGCAACTGTAGAGAACACACTTTTCGAAGATGGTGATGGTTCTAACACTTTCCGTGCATTTAACCCAACTCAAGCTGAAGAGACTTACTCAATGGTAACAGCGAACCGTTTCTGGTCACAGATTTTCGGTGTAGCTTTCTCTAACAAGCGTTGGCTTCACTTCTTCATGCTTTTCGTACCTGTAACAGGGTTATGGATGTCAGCACTTGGAGTTGTAGGATTAGCACTTAACCTTCGTGCATACGACTTCGTATCACAAGAGATCCGTGCAGCTGAAGATCCTGAGTTTGAAACATTCTACACTAAGAATATTCTTCTTAACGAAGGTATTCGTGCATGGATGGCAGCTCAAGATCAGCCTCATGAAAACCTTGTATTCCCTGAGGAGGTACTTCCACGTGGAAACGCTCTTTAATTCAACACTCGTAGTTGGTGGCCGCGACCAAGAATCTACTGGATTCGCTTGGTGGTCTGGTAACGCCCGTCTTATTAACCTTTCTGGTAAGCTCCTTGGTGCGCACGTAGCACACGCTGGACTTATCGTATTCTGGGCTGGTGCAATGAACCTTTTTGAGGTAGCACACTTTGTACCAGAAAAGCCAATGTATGAGCAAGGACTTATCCTTCTCCCTCACCTCGCAACACTTGGATTTGGTGTTGGTCCTGGAGGAGAAGTACTTGATACTTTCCCATACTTCGTATCTGGTGTTCTTCACCTTATTTCATCAGCTGTATTAGGTTTTGGTGGTGTATACCACTCAATTATTGGACCTGAGACTCTTGAGGAATCTTTCCCATTCTTCGGATACCTTTGGAAAGATAAGAACAAGATGACAACAATTCTTGGAATTCACCTTGTACTTCTTGGATGTGGTGCATTCCTTCTCGTATGGAAGGCTATGTACTTTGGTGGAGTATACGATACATGGGCACCAGGTGGTGGAGATGTACGTATTATTAACTACCCAACATATGATCCATCAGTAATCTTCGGATACCTTCTTAAATCACCTTTCGGTGGAGATGGTTGGATTATTAGTGTAGACAACATGGAAGATGTAATCGGTGGACACATTTGGATCGGAACTATCTGTATCCTTGGTGGGTTCTGGCACATTTTCACTAAGCCATTTGCATGGGCACGTCGTGCTCTTGTATGGTCTGGAGAGGCATACCTTTCATACAGTCTTGCTTCTGTGTCAGCAATGGCATGGGTTGCAGCAGTAATGGTATGGTTTAACAACACTGTATACCCTTCTGAGTTCTTTGGACCAACTGGACCAGAGGCTTCACAAGCGCAAGCATTTACATTCCTTGTACGTGACCAGCGTTTAGGAGCAAACATTGCTTCTGCACAAGGTCCAACTGGATTAGGTAAGTACCTTATGCGTTCACCAACTGGAGAGATTATCTTTGGTGGAGAAACTATGCGTTTCTGGGATATGCGTGCTCCATGGACTGAGCCACTTCGTGGACCAAACGGACTTGATCTTACTAAGCTTAAGAATGACATTCAGCCTTGGCAAGAGCGTCGTTCAGCTGAGTACATGACTCACGCTCCATTAGGATCACTTAACTCAGTAGGTGGTGTAGCAACTGAGATTAACTCAACTAACTTCGTAAACCCACGTAGTTGGCTTGCAACATCACACTGGGTTTTAGCGTTCTTCTTCTTCGTAGGACACCTTTGGCATGCAGGTCGTGCACGTGCAGCTGCTGCAGGGTTCGAAAAAGGAATCGATCGTGATACTGAGCCAGTACTTTCAATGCGTCCACTTGACTAATCAAGTTTACGCATAATTTCTTTTAGCTTTTCAGTTAGGGGAAATTAAACTATTGGACCCATCTTTTATGGGTCCAATATTTATTTATATACTTTTTTTAATGAAACAACTATATCTTTTTTAGGGCAGTTTTGTTATACTCCGAGTATAGATACGGACAAGTAGCTCAGTTGGATAGAGTATGTGGCTACGAACTACAGTGTCGGGGGTTCGAATCCCTCCTTGTCTGAAAAAATATATGTCGTATGCACATATTGTCTATATAATTATTGTTTATATATCAATCTCATAAAGAATGTTCAACCCCAATCTCGAACATTCCACGGACGTAATCCATACTTTCAACAAGTATTCGATTGATCCGATGGAAATCTCGACAGAAGTCATGGAAATGACTCTCGATCTAGTGGAAGAAAACGCGAATCTAAGTCTTACAATTTTAGAGTTGGAGCACCGGATTAGTGAATTGAGCCAGCGTTTAAATTCGAATCAAACTCCTCAATCAGCTGGTTCCTCAATACCCGCGATTTCAACTCCAAATAACGTATTTTCCCGTATCTGGTCGTCAATACCAGGATCTACTCCTGTCAAAGTGGTCGTCGTTGCAAGTACATCCACACTTTTATATCAAAGTTTTAAAAGAAAAAAGGTCACGGATGAAACGGCTAGTATAGAAACTAGCCTTGCTGATGAGACCATGATTGTAGAAAACGAAAGTATCACAAATATTGCAATCACTGAGTATTTACCAAAACGCAGCTTTATCGGGTTCGAGAAAGTGGTATCGCAAGAAACAATGAGATTTCTTCCCATCTATAATTATTGGAACTTAATGTAGGATCCAATACGGTATTACAGCTAATGATGACTCTACTCGTTCCGTAGAAATTATTCTTGAATCATTAATTGCAAACTAATTTCAATCTATTTGTTAATGAGGGATTTTAAAATCCCTCATAACAAAACAGCTCATATAAGTTAAGACAAACTTGTTCTTTTTTTTTATTTTTTCTCCAGAAGATCCAAAGGTTCTCTTTGGATCTTGGCCTAGCCATAAAAGAAATATTGCTAGGACCGAATTAATTTTTTGGAGGCGCAGCTTCGCATGGATCTTATAGCAAAAATTTACGATCCAATTTTTATTCTTATTTCGTGACATAGAGTTTTTCCCATTAGAATGGGAACCAAATATTATGTAAAAATTTAATTTGTTGGATCGGTACGGCAACGGCACTCACCTCTACAACGGCTTGTGTTTTCGAAATGGGTTCCGGCAAGAGTGCCTTCACTTTTGAATCTTCAATTAGTGAAAAAATTTCACTATTTTCCTTTAAATTTTTTTTTGTTTTCATCCGAACTCATGATCTTATTAAAAATCTTGTAAGTAACCGTTCCGCCAATTGCCAATTTAAGGGGCAACGGTTTGCACTGGATAAAATTATAATTTGTCCATAACAGTTGAAAAAACGAAATATTATCCGAAATGGAACTTAATGCAGCAATTTCATGATTTTTTAATATTAATTCTGCCTGGAGTTCTAGAACTTCTGCATTCGATTCTCGAAGTGAATTATTGACACTTGTTTGAATCGAATTAAGTGCGTTGTAGTCCGCGCGCACCCGTTTAATTTGGACTTCGAGTGACGATTTCTCAGCTTGTAATCGTTTGATAATATCAATATCTTCTTCGGTATTCATTATAAAAGGTTTCCATAAAAATTTATAAATACTTGAAATGAATTTTTCATCCCAAGTACTGTATTATAGCAGACCCGTGAATTAAAAACCGATTTATTCTTTTCTTATTGTGAAAGAGGCAGAAGTGCGTGGCTAGTTCGGCAACACGCTATACTCGTGAATGGAAGCATTGGTTTTTCTAATCTTCTCAAACACATCAAGGAGAGTTTGATCCTGGCTCAGAAGGAACGCTGGCAGCGTGCATAACACATGCAAGTCGAACGATGAAGCATTCTTCGGAATGTGGAAGAGTGGCGAACGGGTGAGGAACACGTAAGAATCTGCCCCTCGGTCGGGGACAACTTTTGGAAACGAAAGCTAATACCCGATACGCTGTGGAGTGAAAGAATTTCGCCGAGGGATGATCTTGCGTCTGATTAGCTAGTTGGTGCGGTAATGGCGCACCAAGGCGACGATCAGTAGCTGGTCTGAGAGGATGAACAGCCACATTGGAACTGAGACACGGTCCAAACTCCTACGGGAGGCAGCAGTGGGGAATTTTCCGCAATGGACGAAAGTCTGACGGAGCGACGCTGCGTGAAGGATGACGGCCTGCGGGTTGTAAACTTCTTTTCTCGAAGAAGAAGCTCTGACGGTATTCGAGGAATAAGCATCGGCTAACTCCGTGCCAGCAGCCGCGGTAAGACGGAGGATGCAAGTGTTATTCGGAATGATTGGGCGTAAAGCGTCTGTAGGCTGTATAGAAAGTCTTTTGTTAAATACCTCGGCTCAACCGAGATCCAGCAAAGGAAACTTCTATACTTGAGGTAAGTAGAGGTACAGGGAATTCCCGGTGGAGCGGTGAAATGCGTAGATATCGGGAGGAACACCAATATGGCGAAGGCACTGTACTGGGCTTTACCTGACGCTCAGAGACGAAAGCTAAAGGAGTGATTAGGATTAGATACCCTAGTAATTTTAGCCGTAAACGATGAAAACTCACTGCCGAGCGAAATACAACGAGCGGTGGTCAAGCTAACGCGTGAAGTTTTCCGCCTGGGGATTACGCTTGCAAAAGTGAAACTCAAAGGAATTGACGGGGACCCGCACAAGCGGTGGAGTATGTGGTTTAATTCGATGCAACACGAAGAACCTTACCAGGGTTTGAAATCATTTCAAAACTCCTTGAAAGAGGAGCCTCCTTCGGGATGAAATGACAGGTGGTGCATGGCTGTCGTCAGCTCGTGTTGTGAAATGTCGAGTTAAGTCTCGTAACGAGCGCAACCCATGTCTCTTGTTGCTCATTGAGTGCTTAAGAGAGACTGCCGACCAACATCGGAGGAAGGTGTGGATGATGTCAAGTCAGCATGCCCCTTACATCCTGGGCTACACACGTACTACAATGGTAGGGACAATGAGCTGCGATCCTGCGAAGGCTAGCCAATCTCAAAAACCCTATCTCAGTTCGGATTGTACTCTGCAACTCGAGTACATGAAGGTGGAATCGCTAGTAATCGCTGGTCAGCTATACAGCGGTGAATACGTTCCCGGGTCTTGTACACACTGCCCGTCACACCATGGAAGCCGACTCTTCCCTAAGTCGTTACTCGAACCCATTGGGACGAGGATGCCGAAGGCAGGGTTGGTGACTAGGGTGAAGTCGTAACAAGGTAGCCGTACTGGAAGGTGTGGCTGGAATACCTCCTTTTTAAAGATGAAACAAGCGCGCATTTCTTAAAACAATTGGCTTGCCATTGCTTGAGAAGAAATGCACCACGCTACGGGCTATTAGCTCAGGTGGTTAGAGCGCACCCCTGATAAGGGTGAGGTCTCAGGTTCAAGTCCTGAATAGCCCATGGCACGGGGGTATAGCTCAGTTGGTAGAGCGCTGCCTTTGCAAGGCAGACGCCAGCGGTTCGAGTCCGCTTACCTCCAGCCAAACCTTTAATTTTAAAGGTCAACTAGAATTGTGGTTATTTCTACACATAAAACAAAATCAATCAATAAAGGGCATATGGTGGAGACCTAGGGACTTAGAGCCGATGAAGGGCGTGACAACCGACGATATGCCTCGGGGAGCAGGACGTATGCTTTGATCCGAGGATTCCCGAATGGGGCAACCCAAAGCATTCCTTCTTGAATTCATAGAGAAGAGAAAGACAACTTGGTGAACTGAAACATCTTAGTAGCCAAAGGAAAAGAAAGCAAAAGCGATTCCCAAAGTAGCGGCGAGCGGAATGGGAACAGCCTAAAAGGACTTTAACAGTAATGTAAAGACCAGGTCATGGGACCAAACATATGGCACTGCATGGAATGAGAAACGAAACAGCTGAAACCTGTACCATAGATGGTGAAAGTCCAGTCGTTGAATCACTACCAACAACCGCCGTTTGGCTCCCGAGTAGTATGGGACACGTGAAATCCCGTATGAATTTGCGAGGACCACCTCGTAAGGCTAAATACTCCTAAGTCACCGATAGCGAATAGTACCGCGAGGGAAAGGTGAAAAGAACCCCTTTACGGGGAGTGAAATAGAACATGAAACCGTATGCTTACAATTTGTGGGAGGATGAACACATCTGACCGCATGCCTGTTGAAGAATGATCTGGCGACTTAGAAGAAGTGGCAGGTTAAGATTTTCCATCGAAGCCAAAGCGAAAGCATGTCTGATAAGGGCTCTCGTCCCTTCTTCTAGACCCGAACCCAGGTGATCTAACCATGACCAGAATGAAGCTTTGGTGATACGAAGTGGAGGTTCGAACCGACCGATGTTGAAAAATCGACGGATGAGTTGTGGTTAGGGGTGAAATGCCAATCGAACTTGGAGCTAGCTGGTTCTCCTCGAAATGCGTTGAGGCGCAGCGGTCGATTATGGGCTTCTAGGGGGTAAAGCGCTGTCTCGGTGCGGGCTGCGAAAGCGGTACCAATCTGTTGCAAACTCGGAATACCTAGAACGCTTTCAATCGGCCAGTGAGACTGCGGGGGATAAGCTCCGTAGTCAAGAGGGAAACAGCCCAGACCACCAGCTAAGGCTCCTAAATAAAAGCTAAGTGGCAAAGGAGGTGAAAATGCAGTGACAATCAGGAGGTTTGCCTAGAAGCAGCCACCCTTTAAAGAGTGCGTAATAGCTCACTGATCAAGCGTTTTCGCGCCGAAAATGACCGGAACTAAGTTTTTTGCCGAAGCTGTGGCTACATCACATAGATGATGTAGGGTAGAGGAGCGTTCCGTCCAGGGGGAAGCCAAGCGCGTAAGCCGCGGTCGACAGGACGGAAGTGAGAATGTCAGATTGAGTAACGTAAACATTGGTGAGAATCCAATGCCCCGAAAACTCAAGGGTTCCTGCGCAAGGCTCGTCCGCGCAGGGTCAGTCAGGACCTAAGGTGAGGCCGAAAGGCGTAATTGATGGCAAGAAGGTTTATATTCCTTCACTAATCTAGGCTTAGTCCTGAGGGACGAACAAATAACACTCGGCACAACGGCCACACTTGGCAGTATGGATAAACCCGTTGCTGTTTGATGCTATTTATTCCAAGAAAAGCTCATTCGACTTTGAGTCTAGATTACCTGTACCGTAAACCGACACAGGTGAGTGGGTTGAATAAACTAAGGGGAGCGAGATAACTCTCTCTAAGGAACTCGGCAAATTGGCTCTGTACCTTCGGAAGAAAGAGTGCCCCTTCATGGGGCCGCAGTGAAGAGATCCAGGCGACTGTTTACCAAAAACACAGGTCTCCGCAAAGTCGTAAGACGACGTATGGGGGCTGACACCTGCCCAGTGCCAGAAGGTTAAAGAAGTTGGTCAATCTTTGATGAAGCTAACAACTGAAGCCCTGGTGAACGGCGGCAGTAACTATAACTGTCCTAAGGTAGCGAAATTCCTTGTCGGGTAAGTTCCGACCCGCACGAAAGGTGTAACGATCTGGATACTGTCTCAGAGAGAGACTCGGTGAAATAAAACTAGCTGTGAAGATGCGGCTTACCTGCACACGGACAGAAAGACCCTATGAAGCTTTACTGTAACCTGGAATTGCTTTCAAGCTTATTTTGCGCAGCTTAGGTGGGAGGCTACGAACCTTTTCTTCCGGGAAGAGGGGAGCCATCAGTGAGATACCACTCTTGGTAAGCTAGAAAGCTCAGTCTTAACCGTTATCCGGTAAGACGACAGTTTCAGGCGGGCAGTTTGACTGGGGCAGTCACCTCCCAAAAGGTAATGGAGGTGCACAAAGGTTCCCTCAGGTTGGACGGAAATCAACCATAGAGTGTAAAAGCATAAGGGAGCTTGACTGCGAGACTGACATGTCAAGCAGAGACGAAAGTCGGTTTTAGTGATCCGACGGTGCTGCGTGGAAAGGCCGTCGCTCAACGGATAAAAGTTACTCTAGGGATAACAGGCTAATCTCCCCCAAGAGTTCACATCGACGGGGAGGTTTGGCACCTCGATGTCGGCTCATCGCATCCTGGAGCGGAAGTACGTTCCAAGGGTTGGGCTGTTCGCCCATAGAAAGCGGTACGCGAGCTGGGTTCAGAACGTCGTGAGACAGTTTGGTCCATATCCTGTGTAGGCGTTTAGAGCATTGAAAGGATCTCCCCTTTGTACGAGAGGACCAGGTGGGGACAGACCTCTAGTGTACCAGTTATTCCGCCAGGGGTAAACGCTGGGTAGCTATGTCTGGAGTAAATAACTGCTGAAAGCATATAAGTAGGAAGTTCACCTTAAGATGAGTGCTCTTTTGTCTCAAACGATCAACCTTCTATGAAGGATTGGCAAATGAAAGACAAGGAAGGTCACGGCAAGACGAGCCGTTTGATAGGCATGAAGTAGAAGTGCAGTAATGCATTCTGAAGCTGACATGTGCTAATAGACCGAGGGATTTGATTTTGTATACCATTTTTAATACTTTGAACCACAGCTGCAAATTTTGCATAAGTGGTTCTTTTTCTTGGTGTCTTCGTCGAGGTCGAGACACAGCATCCCTTTCCGAACTGCGTGGTGAAAGGCCTTTGAGATAACGATAGGATACGGGTAGCTGTATCTGAAAACATATCGATGCCAAGAATATCTAATAATAATCTTTAATATAGGTTATTACTTTACTTTTTATATGACCTTCCTTCTATTTTTTACTTATTTAAATATATTAGTTGGTCATATTATGGGTTATGGAGTTTTTTTTTATTTAAAAACTCTTTTAACCCTTCTTTTATAATTTAAAGATATTTTTTATTTTTTTTTCACGTCTTGTACCGGTACGGTAGGTAGCTATGGTACACTAATGCATAACAGGTCTAAACATCATTGATGTGGATTGTGTAACTCTTTATAACTATTTATTTCTTCTTTATTATGACTGCAACTTTAGAGCGCCGCGAAAACGCAACAGTATGGGGACGTTTTTGTTCATGGATTACTTCAACTGAGAACCGTCTTTACATCGGTTGGTTCGGAGTATTAATGATCCCTACTTTACTTACAGCAACTTCAGTATTCATCGTAGCATTTATTGCTGCTCCTCCTGTAGATATCGATGGTATCCGTGAGCCAGTATCTGGATCACTTATGTACGGAAACAACATCATCTCTGGTGCTGTAATTCCTACATCTAACGCTATCGGACTTCACTTCTACCCAATCTGGGAAGCAGCTTCTCTTGATGAGTGGCTTTACAACGGTGGACCTTACCAGCTTATCGTATGTCACTTCTTCATCGGAATTTGTTCATACATGGGTCGTGAGTGGGAACTTTCTTTCCGTTTAGGAATGCGTCCTTGGATTGCTGTAGCTTACTCTGCTCCTGTAGCAGCAGCAACAGCTGTATTCATCGTATACCCAATCGGTCAGGGTTCATTCTCTGATGGAATGCCTCTTGGTATTTCTGGAACTTTCAACTTCATGATCGTATTCCAGGCTGAGCACAACATCCTTATGCACCCATTCCACATGCTTGGTGTTGCTGGTGTATTCGGTGGTTCACTTTTCTCTGCAATGCACGGTTCACTCGTAACTTCATCTCTCATCCGTGAGACTACTGAAAACGAATCTGCAAACGCTGGATACAAGTTCGGACAAGAAGAAGAGACTTACAACATCGTAGCTGCACACGGTTACTTCGGACGTCTTATCTTCCAATACGCTTCATTCAACAACTCACGTTCACTTCACTTCTTCCTCGCAATCTGGCCAGTAATGGGAATCTGGTTCACAGCTATGGGTATTTCAACTATGGCTTTCAACCTTAACGGATTCAACTTCAACCAGTCTGTAGTAGATTCAAACGGACGTGTAATTAACACATGGGCTGATATCGTAAACCGTGCTAACCTCGGTATGGAAGTAATGCACGAGCGTAACGCTCACAACTTCCCACTTGACCTTGCATCTGTAGAAGCTCCTTCTATCAACGCATAATCAAGTTTTAAGTATTTTTACCTTTAGGTAAAATAACTTATCGTCCATCCTCTCTTGTAGAGGATGGATATTTCTTCTCTCCATAACTAAAAGATACGAACTTAAGATGGATTAATATAAATTCCACAAAGACACAAAATAATAAGAACAAATGTTAAATATTTTGTAAAAAGATAAGCACTTCCATAATCTTTAAACCAACCACGTCGGAAAAACTTACGAGTCACCGGATCTCGAAGAATTTTCTGTTTTGGAAGAATAAATAATAATAAAATGAATGATGACACGTATTGGCGTTGATGCACTGCAAAAAAGTTTGCAATCTTATTAATTGTCTCTGGGAAGATTGGAAAGTAGGCAAAAAAGTTAAGAAGTACTACGAGTCCAATATAACCAAGAATAAGTGTATTGGCGATATAAATAAAACCACTATATTCCCAAACATCACGAGGGGCCTGTAATGTACGATATTCAATCATGTATTTTAAAATAATATAGAACGTGCGAAAAATCGATAGAAAAATATCTAAAGTACCGAGCGTAAAATCCACGGAAAGTTCAAAAATAAGGAGGGTACGATCCAAAATCCAACTAAAGAAAGATACAACAAGGGAAAAAGGGTTTTTCATAAAAAAAAGAAACAAATTAATAAATTAGCTCACTTTTATTTCAAAAGAATGGTGTATCAGGCAGACGAGTTCTTTGCACTTATATATAAAAAAGGAGCATGAAGTATATCGTTAACGATACACTTCATAAATAATAACATACTGAGTATTATGATACAAAAGAGTTAAGTACTCCAACTACGAATACTAAAAGCATCCAAAGTGCAGATCCTGAAAATACGAGACCTTTTGATTGTGCCCATCCTTCAGGTGACGCAAGGAGTACAGGTACTCCAACAACAAGAGCTAATGAAACTCCAATAAAAGCAAGAAGTGTAAGTTGGAAAATAACAAGCATAAAATCGATGTGCGTAAAGTAAATCTAAAATATTTTAGATTTTTTATTCAAAGCTTAGTCTAACTGGGATTCATGAATGTACAAAATACATTTTATTGTATTTAAACAATAATTTGAACCTAATCGGTTGAGTAAGCCGGTTCGGTGTTATTTAATAAAACATCGAACTACATATATATTAACACTTTCAATTCAATCTGCCTAGAATTGATATACATTCAACCCTTGTTTTTCATAAAAATTTGTTTTTTTATGTCAAATTTCTAATTTTAAACTTAAAAGTGAAATAGGTAATACAAAAATACTTTTTGTTTTTATAAATTAATTAAAATTGGCTCGAACGGGGATTGAACCTGTGACCTTGGGATTATGAGTCCCCTGCTCTACCACTAAGCTACCGAGCCTTCTCTTATATCTATATTATCTTAATCTAGGTTTTATTCAAAGGGGTTTTTTAAAGAAATGAAAAATTACTATAAATTTGGGTTATAATGAATAAAACATTAGTTTGCACTGATGGCAGAAGGGTTAATGCAACGAGCTCATAACTCGTGGTTCGATGAACATTTCCCGGTTCGAATCCGGGTCAGTGTATAATTAGGATTAATTTAAAATATGATTAAAGAAATAAACTTATATTTAAAATGTGCCTTTCGTCTATAAAATAACTGCTTATTCCAATTATCATAAGAAAAAAAATGTGTGCATTATACAATTTGTAGACGGTTACATTTTTTCATAGTGTGTTGTATAACACTTATTTTTTACTTGCTTATTTTATTGCTTCCTGATGGAACCTAACGCTTATGATTGACTTCATTAAACGCGTGATTGTAACTCAAAAATCGACAACGCTTCTTGAGTCAGAGCGCTATACGTTTGATGTGGATGTACATCTTAAAAAGACCGACATTAAAGCTCTTGTAGAAGATCTTTATAATGTCCAGGTTATTTCAGTGAACACACATCGTCTCCCACGAAAGAAATCAGCATTTGGTGGTGTTCGCCCTCGAACAAAGCGCGCCATCATTCGCTTAAAATCGGGCGACTCATTACCTATTTTTGATTAATATGGCTCTTCGTTTTTACAAAGCATATACTCCGGGAACACGTCACCGTTCCGTAGCGGATTGTACAGAATTAAGTAAGACTCGCCCAGAAAAGTCTTTAACGCGCTCTTTTCATCGTGCAAAAGGGCGTAATAATCGTGGTGTAATTACGTGCCGCCACCGTGGTGGTGGGCACAAACGCTTATATCGTCAAATTGATTTCCGTCGTAACAAATACGACATGAATGCTCAAGTACTCACAATTGAATATGATCCAAACCGTAATGCTCGTATTGCTCTTGTTCAATACGAGGATGGCGAAAAGCGTTATATTCTTCAACCAACTGGTTTAAAAGTTGGTGACAACATTATTGCAAGTACCGAAGCACCAAACTCTATTGGAAATTCACTTCCACTCGCTTCAATGCCTTTAGGAGTACAACTTCATAATATTGAAGTGAACCCTAAAAAAGGTGGACAACTCGTTCGCTCTGCGGGTGGTGTTGCTCAACTTGTAGCAAAAGAAGGTGATTTCGTAACAGTACGTCTCCCATCTGGAGAGGTCCGTCTTTTAAATAACCAATGTTGGGCTACTATTGGCCAAGTTGGAAATAGTGAGGTGATGAACCTTTCTATGGGTAAAGCGGGTCGTTCACGTTGGCTTGGAAAACGTCCAACTGTACGCGGAAGTGTAATGAACCCGGTAGATCACCCACACGGTGGTGGTGAAGGACGATGCCCTGTTGGTCGTTCGCAACCAATGACACCTTGGGGAAAACCTGCACTTGGTCGTAAGACACGTGCACGCAAAAAGTACAGCGATAGTCTTATCCTTCGCCGACGAAAAGTTTCATAAATTTTTTTATATCTTATGGCACGTTCTCTTAAAAAAGGTCCTTTTGTAGCGCACAAACTTATGAAAAAGATTGAAGCGTTACATGCAAAAGGTGAAAAATCAGTTATCCAGACTTGGTCACGTGGTTCTACTATTACTCCAATTATGATTGGGCACACAATTGCTGTGCACAATGGTCTTGAGCATATTCCAGTTTTTGTTACTGACCAAATGGTTGGGCACAAATTAGGTGAATTTGCTCCTACACGTACATTCCGTGGTCATGTAAAAACTGACAAAAAATCGCGCCGTTAAGTTCTTAATGTGCGTGGTGTTGATTTTGAAATAGAAAAATACTATGGGTCAAAAAGTTCATCCTCTTGGATTCCGAATTGGTGTAACACAAACACACCGTTCGCAATGGTTCGCAAAACCAAAAGATTATGCCAACTTGGTTAAAGAAGACCTTATTATCCGTGATTATGTTGCAAAAAATCTTACTGATGCAAGTATTTCACGTGTTAATATTTCTCGCCAAGTCGATCGTATTGAGATCGAATTTTTCACAGCCCGCCCTCGTGCTCTTGTAGGTGCTAAAGGGGAAGCCTTAGTAAAAGTGCGTGAAGCATTAAAGGCAAAACTTCCAGCTCACCGTAGTGTGGCTTTATACGTAACAAAAACAGTACAACCAGAAGTGGATGCAGTATGTATTGCAGAAAATATTGCAATGCAGTTAGAAAAGCGTGCACCTTTCCGTCGAACTATTCGTCAAGCACTTCGTAGTGCTCAGAAAGCTGGTGCTGTTGGTATTAAAGTACAAATTGCTGGTCGTTTAAATGGTGCTGAAATTGCACGAAGTGAATGGGCACGCGAAGGGCGTGTACCATTACACACTATTAGTGCAGACATTGATTATGCCACAGCTCGTGCACTTACAGTGTATGGGATCTTAGGTATTAAAGTCTGGGTTTGTAAGGGAGATAACAAATGCTAAGTCCAAAACGAACGAAATATCGTAAGCCTCACCGTGGGCGTTTAAAAGGTCAAGCAATGCGTGGAAACAAAATTTCCTTTGGAGATTTTGCTCTTCAAGCCCTTGAACCTGGATGGATCACTTCACGTCAAATCGAAGCTGGCCGTCGTGCCATGAGTCGTTATGCTCGACGTGGTGGGAAACTCTGGATTCGTGTATTCCCAGATAAATCTATTACAGCACGTGCGGCAGAAACACGTATGGGAGCTGGAAAAGGAGCACCTGATTATTGGGTAGCTGTTGTAAAACCAGGGAAAATCTTATACGAAATGCGTGGTGTATCTGAAGCAATTGCTCGTTCATCAATGCGTATTGCAGCATATAAAATGCCTGTAAAAACAAAATTTATTATCCGCGAGGGATTCGAAGCTTAATTTTTTGATTAAGTTTACTTATTCCTCCTTAATGACTGTTTAATTCCCATGATTCAACCACAAACTTATCTTGAGGTTGCCGATAACTGTGGTGCACGTAAGATTATGTGTATCCGCGTATTAAATCGACAATATGCAAACATTGGTGATGTAATCATTGCTGTTGTAAAAGAAGCATTACCAAATATGCCAGTGAAACGATCTGACGTTGTTCGTGCTGTTGTTGTACGTACTGCACACACAGTACAACGCGAGAATGGTATGTCCATTCGTTTTGATGAAAACGCTGCCGTAATTATTAATAAAGAGGGGAATCCACGTGGAACACGTGTATTTGGACCAATTGCACGTGAATTACGTGAGCGTAATTTCATGAAAATTGTTTCCCTTGCCCCTGAGGTTCTTTAAATCTCTTATCTCTTATGATTCAACGCCTTCAAAATTTGTATTTAACAAAGGTGCGTGACACACTTACGGAGCAATTCCAATATAAAAACACGCACGAAATTCCACGCCTTGAGAAAATTGTTATTAATCGAGGTGTAGGAGATGCTTCACAAAATGCTAAACTTCTCGAATCATTATCGGGCGAGCTTACTGTATTAGCAGGTCAAGCACCTGTTGTGAAGCGTTCTAAAAAAGCTATTGCTGGTTTCCAAATCCGTGAAGATATGCCAATTGGGCTTTCAGTAACATTACGTGGAGAGCGCATGTATGCATTCTTTGATCGACTTGTAAACCTTGCTCTTCCACGTATTCGTGATTTCCAAGGGATTAACCCTAAAGGGTTCGATGGTCATGGTAATTTTAACATTGGTTTAGATGAACAATTAATGTTCCCTGAATTAAGTTACGATACAATTGACCAAATTCGTGGAATGGATATTGCAATTGTGACAAGTTCACAAACGGATCAGGAAGGACAAGCTCTTTTAAAAGCGCTTGGAATGCCATTCCGTGAAAAAGCAACTAAGTAATTTGATAACACAAGAGCAAACTTGTGTGAAATACTCATTTGAGGAAATGTTATGATTAATGACACAATTGCAGATATGCTTACACGTTTACGTAATGCACAACTTGCAAATAAAACTTCAGTTGCCTTACGTGCAACAAGAGTAACGCGAAACATTGCTCAATTATTATTCCAAGAAGGTTTCCTTTCAAATATTGAACCGGAAACTAATGGAATGTTTGAAGTAACTTTAAAGCGCTCAGTAAAAACATTTAAACGTATTAGTACACCTGGGGTTCGTGTATATGTGAACCACAAAGAACTTCCACGTGTTTTAAATGGAATGGGAATTGCTATTATTTCAACATCTCAAGGAATTATGACTGAGAAAAAAGCACGTGCCTTAGGTATTGGTGGTGAAGTGCTTTGTTACCTTTGGTAATATATGGCTGATCGCGAACTTATTGAAATGGAAGGTACAGTAATTGAATCCCTTCCTAATGCAATGTTTCAAGTTGAACTTGAAAATGGATTCCAAGTACTTGCTCATATTTCGGGAAAAATTCGTCGAAATTCCATTAAAATTCTTTTAGGAGATCGTGTTATTGTGGAACTCACACCATACGATTTAACAAAAGGGCGTATTACATATCGTTTACGTAATAAAGAAAAAGGACCTGGGGCTTCTAAAGCCGCATAATACTTTTCTTTGGAATTTTCGATTGAGTCTTCCTACAGATTTATCCACCAAATATCTGTTTGTATGAGATCTTCTAAATTCAGGCTCAGTTTAAGCTTTTTTATTCTATATTGGTAAATTTATACTATGGCTAGTAAACAGCGTAAAAGTGTACAGAAAAAAGCCCGTCGAAAGGTACAACGTGGCGTTGTACATATTTTAGCCACGTTCAATAATACTTTAGTTACAATTAGTGACCGTTCTGGGATGGTGATTGCTTCATCATCCTCTGGTGCTTGTGGATTCCGTGGTGCTCGTAAAGGGACACCATTTGCTGCACAAACAGCAGCAGAAGAAGCAGCACGTAAGTCACTTGACTACGGTTTAAAATATGTTGATGTGATGGTAAAAGGGCCAGGCGCAGGACGCGAAATGGCTATCCGTGCACTTCAACAACTTGGGTTAGGTATTACCTTAATTCGTGATGTAACACCATTACCTCACAATGGTTGCCGCCCACCAAAGAAACGTCGTGTATAACGATCGTTTCAACTTGATTAAAGATATTATTTAATCAAGAAGTTTTTTGTATTAATTATAAAATACCTATTTTATATTGATACTCCAGGCTCGTGTGTATCAACGAATATCTACAACCACTATGAATTTTATTGTTCCAAATTCCTCCGCGAAATTGGAGTGCGTTGAATTTCGAGAAAATAACCCGCGTGATCATTATGCACGACTTGTACTTGGGCCACTTGCACCAGGACAAGGTGTAACACTCGGGAATACGTTTCGTAGGCTCTTGTTAAATGATTTACCTGGTGTTGCTATTACAGCAGCAAAACTCAATGAGACACGAACAGAATTCATGACACTCCCAGGAATTCGTGAATCTGTTGTTGAAATCTTTTTAAACTTACGTGATATTGTCTTTTTTAATACATTTCCGGATGTATTAGCTCCACAAGGAACAATCACGGTGAGTCCTCGCCCACAAACTGAGGAAAATACAGGATTTCATACTCCACGTGTAATTTGTGCTGGTGACATACAATTACCGGAAGGTATTACATGTGTAGACCCGACACAACCAATTGCTACATTAATGAACCCAGATACACCTTTTAATCTGACATTTATTCTTGAGCAGTCCACTGGATATCGTGTATGGAAAAAACCAACTCAATCATATGGAACTGGGTTCTACCCTTCACCTCAAATTGAGTCTGTTCAAATCGAACAAGTAAAATCTGGTGTATTCCAACCCATTGATGGGAACTTTATGCCAGTAAAGAATGTTAATTTTGCGGTTCATGAGGTTCAACCACATGGTGAATATATTCATTTTGAAATCACAACAAATGGAAGTATTCACCCGCATAATGCATTTAAACACGCAGGTAGAATTCTTACAGAAATTACACGCGCAACACTTCAGGATCCACGACCAGTTGTTGAAATTGCTGAAGCATCAACTCCGGTTGATACAGCAGCAGTTCAAAAAGCATATTTTGAAAATATTGCAATTGAACAACTTGAACTTTCGTTACGAGCATACAATTGTTTAAAACGTGCTCAAATTTTAACATTAGCTGATTTGTCACGTGAATCCTATTCAAGTCTTCTTGCACTCCGTAATTTTGGGCAGAAATCTGCAGAGGAGGTAGCTAAAGCATTAGAAACTTATGGCATTGAATTAGTTCAAGAGCTATAAACTAATGTTTTCTGCATTTTAAATGCATCTACACTGGCGAAATGTATAAATTTTATATTCTTCCCATTGTATATACATTCCAATAAACCATGGAGATTATCTATGCAACAAATTTGGTCGGCTACTGGACGACGCAAACGAGCAACTGCTCAAGTTCGAATTGCTTCCCCGGGAACTGGGGCAATTCAAATTAATCAAGTAGATGCACAAGTTTACTTACAAGGAAAATATCCAACAATCCTTAAGCCATTACAACTTTTCCAATTAGAAGAAAAGTGTGATATTTTCATTCAAACAACTGGCGGTGGGTTAACCGGACAAGCAGAAGCTATTCGTCTCGGATGTGCTCGTGCTCTTTGTTTAATGGACACTGCTTACCGTGCTGAATTAAAGGCACAAGGTTTCCTTACACGTAACTCTCTTAAGAAAGAGCGTAAAAAGTATGGATTAAAGAAAGCCCGTAAAGCACCACAATTTTCAAAGCGTTAAATTGTATTGTTGGCTTTTTATTCTTTTGGCTGTATGTAAAAGTACAGCCAGAAAAAAAATAAACATTTAAATTTGTGTATAAGAAAGACTTGAACTCTTTAGGGGTTTCCTGTACACTATGAGTATGTCTTAGTGGTGGAATGGTAGACACGCAAGCTTGAGGGGTTTGTGCTTTACGGCGTGGAGGTTCGAGTCCTCTCTAAGACATGTCCCATCAACGGTGGGGTTTCGCATTAATGGGTCGATGCCCGAGTGGTTAATGGGGGCGGACTGTAAATCCGCTGGCTTGCCTACACTGGTTCAAATCCAGTTCGGCCCAATTTAAAAGAATCCTGTGGCTGTGGTGGAATGGTAGACACTGGAGACTTAAAATCTCCTGCAGCTAATACTGCGTGAGGGTTCGAATCCCTTCAGCCACAAATAATTAAAAGTCCTAAACTTAAGATAACCTATATACTTTTAGTATTTTTATTGAAATAAATAGAATGTTTATGTGCATTTCAAAAAAATAAGGTATTATATCGGTGTGAGACATCAAAGCATGGAGAAAGGTAATGAATCTCTTATACGATATTTCTGCCGTTGAAATCGGTCAACATTTTTACTGGACTCTTGGTGGGTTCCAAATGCACGGGCAAGTATTAATCAACTCATGGATTGTACTTGGACTTGTAATTGCATTTGCACTTGTAACAACAAGTGATTTAAAGCCTGTTCCAGAAGGTGGGCAAAACTTAGCTGAGTTCGTTGTAGAGTACATTCGTGACATTGCTAAAACACAGATTGGAGAAGACTACAAAACGTGGACACCATTTATTGGAACACTTTTCCTCTTTATCTTTGTTTCAAACTGGTCAGGTGCACTTATTCCATGGAAAGTACTTGAACTTCCAAATGGAGAGCTTGGGGCACCAACAAATGATATTAATACAACTGTAGCACTTGCTCTTTTAGTATCTGTAGCATATTTCTATGCTGGATTAAAGAAGAAAGGATTAGAATATTTTGGTAAGTATGTGGAGCCAACTCCTATTCTTCTTCCAATTAATGTTCTTGAGGACTTCACAAAGCCATTATCATTAAGTTTCCGTCTTTTTGGAAATATTCTTGCTGATGAGCTTGTAGTAGCGGTACTTGTTTCATTAGTCCCTCTTGTGATTCCAATTCCTCTTATTTTCCTTGGTCTTTTTACAAGTGCAATTCAAGCACTTATTTTCGCTACACTTGCTGGAGCATATATTGGTGAAGCACTTGAAGGGCACTAATCTTCAAAAAAATACTTCATACAATTCATATTCTTAACTCTTCACCATAGAAGATAAGAATAAGATGACGTTTTGGGCGAATTGATATTATTCGCCCACGTTAATGTTTATAAATTCAAAGATAAAAAAACTATTTTATTATAAAAATAAGTAGAAATAGAAAAAATAAAATGAATTAAATGCAAAAAGGCTTTTAAATTTACTCGAAACTTAGTAATATTCAATTGCATAAGCAACTAAAAAAAGGAAACATACAATGAACCCATTAATTTGTGCTGCATCTGTAATTGGAGCTGGTTTAGCAATTGGACTTGGAGCTATCGGTCCTGGTATTGGTCAAGGTACTGCAGCTGGTCAAGCTGTAGAAGGTATCGCACGTCAACCTGAAGCTGAAGGAAAGATCCGTGGAACACTTCTTTTATCACTTGCTTTCATGGAAGCATTAACAATTTACGGTCTTGTAGTTGCATTAGCATTAATGTTCGCAAACCCATTTGTTTCTTAATTTCATTTATTGAAATTCCAAAAGAAACATTTTTTCCCGCTCAAGTTTATATATAAATATGACTTGGGCGGGTATTTATTACTAACTATTTTCTTTATTTAAAGCAAATGGTTAATCTAGTATACAGGTTTTTAAAAGCCTTTATACAATACAAATTCCCAATTACCTGGAGGTTTCACACGAATGGTATCACTTGCAGAAGGATTCGGATTCAACACGAATCTTCTTGAAACTAACATTCTCAACCTCGCTGTTGTTCTTCCACTTGTTTTTTCACTTGGAAAGGATACATTAACATCTATTTTAGATAACCGACGAGAGAAAATTCTTAGCAGTCTCCGTACGGCGGATGATCGATTTAAGCAAGCTCAATTAGAACTTGATGCTGCTAAATCTGAACTTGCGCTTGCTGCTGAAAAAGTTAAAGATATTCAGAGCGAAGGACAGAAAACAATGGAAGCCCTTCGTCTTGAAGAAACAAAGCGTTATGAAGAACTTCACCAACGTTTTGATGAACTCAAAGAAGAGACAATTCGTCTTGAAGAGGAAAAAGTTGTAAAGACATTCCGTCAACAACTTATCAGTGTAGCTTTTGAAAAAGCGATTGAAGGTATCCGTTCACGTATGGATGAGAAACTTCACCGTAAATACATTGATGCGAAAATTGCACTTATGAATAGTTCACTTTAAAAAGATCTATTTTATGCATTTTCTACGAGTCTATACATTTATATGCTCGTGAAGACAGTGGATTCCCACAAATGTCTTCCTCTCTATGCGGTTAGCCTATTAGAAATGGTACAATTTGTACCAAATTGGCTTACCAATTTGTGAAAAGTTAATCCCAAAGATTGAATCGAAACCGAGGATCACATGGTAAAAATTCGCCCAGATGAAATTAGTAGCGTTATTCGCCAACAAATTGAGCAATACTCACAAGACGCACAAGTTGTAAACGTAGGAACTGTACTTCAAGTTGGAGATGGAATTGCTCGAATCTACGGATTAGAGAAAGTAATGGCTGGTGAGTTACTTGAATTCAAGGATGGTACAATTGGTATTGCATTAAACCTTGAATCAGATAACGTTGGTGCTGTACTTATGGGTGAAGGACTCGCTATCCAAGAAGGGGATGCAGTAAAAGCAACTGGTAAAATTGCACAAGTACCTGTAGGAGAAGCATTCTTAGGTCGTATTGTTGATGCATTAGCTCGTCCAATTGATGGTAAAGGTGATGTAGCTTCATCTGATTCACGTTTAATTGAATCACCAGCACCTGGTATTATTGCACGTAAGTCAGTGTACGAGCCACTTCAAACTGGACTTGTATCTATTGATGCTATGATTCCAATTGGTCGTGGACAGCGTGAGTTAATCATTGGTGACCGTCAGACAGGAAAAACAGCAGTAGCAACTGATACAATTATTAACCAAAAAGGTGGTGACTGTATTTGTGTATACGTAGCAATTGGTCAGAAGGCATCATCAGTAGCTCAAATTGCAACAACATTAACAAATGCTGGAGCAATGGACTACACGATTATTGTATCTGAGACTGCAAACTCTCCTGCTACACTTCAGTACCTTGCACCATACACAGGTGCTTCACTTGCTGAGTACTTTATGTACTCTGGACGTGCAACGCTTATTATTTATGATGATCTCTCTAAGCAAGCGCAAGCTTACCGTCAGATGTCACTTCTTCTTAAGCGTCCTCCAGGTCGTGAAGCATACCCTGGAGATGTATTCTACCTTCACTCACGTCTTCTTGAGCGTGCAGCGAAACTTAATGAATCTTTAGGTGAAGGAAGTATGACTGCTCTTCCAATTATTGAAACACAAGGTGGAGATGTATCTGCGTACATTCCAACTAACGTAATTTCAATTACAGATGGGCAGGTATTCCTTTCTGCTGACCTCTTTAACTCTGGTATCCGTCCAGCAATTAACGTAGGTATTTCAGTATCACGTGTAGGTTCAGCTGCACAAATTAAGGCAATGAAGCAAGTTGCAGGAACACTTAAGTTAGAACTTGCACAGTTCGCTGAGCTTGAGGCTTTCTCACAATTCGCTTCTGACCTTGATCAAGCAACTCAAAACCAACTTGCACGTGGAGTGCGTTTACGTGAGCTCCTTAAGCAAGCGCAATCAGCACCACTTACTGTTGATATGCAAGTTGTAACAATTTACACAGGAACTAAGGGACACCTTGATGATCTTGAGGTTGGACAAGTACGTTCATTCCTTGAAGGACTTCGTGAGTACATGAAGACTAACAAGGCTGCATTCAGTACTAGCGTTCTTGACTCAAAGGCTATGTCTCCTGAGGCTGAAGAAATGTTAAAAGAAGGGATTGCAGCTTATAAAGCAATTTTCCTTGGGAAATAAACTTTAATTCATATTGAAAAATGTTTTGCATTAATTCAATAATGAAATAAACCCTATATATTTGGTGCTTTAAAGCACCAAATGTATACTAAACGTTAATAAAAAATAGACTTATTTTATGATATTAAGATTTTGGATATATCTATTTTAGGTACTCCAAAGTATGACAATTTTCATAAAAAGATGACGCAGAGGCGAAAATATGGTAAAGTAGCATTAAAGAATTCTATGTGTTAAAACACACGTGCCTCATTTAGGCGTGCTTGTGCTATACAAGCCTTTTATACCTTTCAATAATTTTTAATTATGGCAAAAAAATCGATGATTGCGCGTGAAACAAAACGCCAACGTCTTGTTGAGAAATATGCACAGAAACGTGCACAATTTAAACAAGATATTCGTAATGCTGGATCTATTCGTGAAGTAGTAGCAATCCACCGTCAATTCCAAACATTACCTCGTAATAGTGCACCTGTACGTTTACATAATCGTTGTGCTCAAACAGGTCGACCAAAGGGGTATTATCGTGATTTTGGTCTTTCACGTCATGTTTTACGTGAAATGGCACATCAATGTTTACTTCCTGGAGTACGCAAAGCAAGTTGGTAAACAAAACTTTATTTATGTGTAGAAGTTTAAAAATATAAATTTTTAAATCTCTACACATTCATAGGTCTTCATAAACTACTATTTAGCCAAAATTTGAACTCTAAGACGTTGACTTTTTTGTCTTAGACCCTCATAATATATCTAGTTTGGGGCATAGCCAAGTGGTAAGGCGACGGTTTTTGGCTCCGTTATTCGGAGGTTCGAGTCCTTCTGCCCCAGTAAAAAGGAAATTTCAAAATATATCTCAAAGAGTACATTATGACTAACAAAAACTTTTTTGCAGGTGTGTTAGCAGCATTTGCACTTACATTTACAAGTTCAGCGAACGCATACCCAGTGTATGCACAAAACGGGTATGAAAACCCGCGTGAAGCAACTGGACGTATTGTATGTGCAAACTGTCACCTTGCTCAAAAACCAGTGGATATTGAAGTACCATCTGCAGTACTTCCAGATACAGTATTTGAAGCTGTAGTGAAAATCCCATATGATCAGCAGGTAAAGCAAGTTCTTGGTAACGGTAAGAAAGGTCCATTAAACGTTGGAGCAGTTCTTATTCTTCCAGAAGGATTCCAAATTGCACCTCCTGAGCGTATTTCTTCAGAACTTCAAGAGAAAGTTGGAAAGCTTTATTTCCAGCCGTACAGTGAAGATAAGAAGAACATTATTATTGTTGGACCTGTTCCAGGTAAGAAATACAGTGAAATGACTTTCCCAATTCTTGCTCCAGACCCAACAAAATCTAAGGATGTAAACTACCTTACATACCCAATCTACCTTGGTGGAAACCGTGGGCGTGGACAAGTATATCCAGATGGTACAAAGAGTAACAATACTGTATATAATACAGCAGCTGCAGGAACAGTAAGCGCAATCAACCCAACTGAAAAAGGAACGGATATTGTAATTACTAACACTGACGGTGCTAAGGTAACTACTGCAATTCCAGCAGGACCTGAAATTCTTGTATCAGTAGGACAAGCTGTGCAAGCAGATCAGCCATTAACAAATAACCCTAACGTAGGTGGATTTGGGCAAGGAGAAACAGAAATTGTACTCCAGAACCCAGCTCGTCTTCAGGGACTCATTATTTTCCTTGGTTTTGTACTTATTGCACAAGTATTCCTTGTACTTAAGAAGAAGCAATTCGAGAAAGTACAACTTTCAGAGATGAACTTCTAATCGCTTAGTCAATTTTTTGGGACCTACCTTTGGTAGGTTCCAATGTTTCCTTAAAATAAATTAAAGATAAATTTTAGTGTGAGTATCTTTTTCTTATGTTAATTTAATAAAATTCTATGATTGCCGGCCAGTGGTATGGGGCGTTCCAACTGTCTTTTGCGAGTGCTAAGACTTTGACTCACCCCTCACTTGGCGCATGGAATGCCTGTATGGATAAATAAATCTAAAGATTTAATTGATCTCCACGACGGTACTGAAGGTAGGCTGTTACGAAAAGCCCAGAAAGAGTAACCGGGATCATTCCAAGAACAATTCCAAAAAGAAGAGCTTCAATCATGTTATTATTCCTTGGTGATTTATAATTTGTGTATCCAATAAGGATACATGCCCTACCAACAATATTGTTGGTAGGGCACACAAACTTTTTTGTATTAAAAAATAAATTTAATACAAAAGATTACTAATTAGATTAGAGAGTATCTACAGTATCGAATTCGAACTTAATCTCTTTCCATACTTCACATGCTGCTGCAAGCTCAGGAGACCACTTACAAGCTGCACGGATTACATCTCCACCCTCACGAGCGAGGTCACGACCTTCGTTACGAGCTTGAGTACAAGCCTCAAGAGCTACACGGTTAGCAGATGCACCTGGAGCGTTACCCCATGGGTGTCCAAGAGTACCACCACCGAATTGTAAACAAGCGTCATCACCGAAAATCTCTACAAGAGCTGGCATGTGCCATACGTGAATACCACCAGAAGCTACTGGCATTACTCCAGGGAGAGATCCCCAGTTCTGAGTGAAGTAAACTCCACGGTCACGGTCCTTCTCAACGATTGGGTCACGCATAAGGTCAACGAAACCAAGAGTTACGTTACGCTCACCTTCAAGCTTACCTACTACAGTTCCTGAGTGGAGGTGGTCACCACCTGAAAGACGGAGAGCCTTAGCAAGTACACGGAAGTGAATACCGTGGTTACGCTGACGGTCAATTACTGCGTGCATTGCACGGTGAATGTGGAGGAGGAGTCCGTGATCACGACAGTAGAGAGAAAGTGAAGTGTTTGAAGTGAAACCACCAGTAATGTAGTCATGCATTACAATAGGAAGTCCTAATTCTTTAGCACAAACTGTACGCTTGATCATCTCTTCAGATGTAGCTGCAGTTACGTTAAGGTAGTGTCCTTTAATCTCACCAGTCTCAGCTTGAGCCTTGTAGATAGCCTCAGCTACGAAAAGGAAACGGTCACGCCAACGCATGAATGGCTGTGAGTTTACGTTCTCATCATCCTTAGTGAAGTCAAGTCCACCACGGAGACACTCGTATACTGCACGACCGTAGTTCTTAGCAGAAAGTCCAAGCTTAGGCTTAATAGTACATCCAAGAAGTCCACGTCCGTACTTGTTTAACTTATCACGCTCAACCTGGATTCCGTGAGGAGCTCCTTGGAAAGTCTTACAGTAAGCTACAGGAATACGTAAATCCTCTAAACGGAGTGCACGAAGTGCCTTGAAACCGAATACGTTACCTACAATTGAAGTGAAAAGGTTAGTTACTGAACCTTCCTCAAATAAGTCAAGTGGGTATGCTACGTATGCGATGAACTGGTTATCTTCTCCAGGAACTGGCTCGATGTCGTAACAACGACCCTTGTAACGGTCAAGCTGAGTAAGACCATCAGTCCATACAGTTGTCCATGTTCCAGTTGAAGACTCAGCTGCTACAGCTGCTCCACACTCTTCAGCAGGTACACCTGGCTGTGGAGTCATACGGAATGCTGCGAGTACATCAGTTGCTTGTACTTGGTAGTCAGGAGTGTAGTAAGTTAAACGGTAATCCTTAACCCCAGCCTTAAATCCAGCTTGTGTTTTAGTTTCAGTTTGCGGTGACATAATTTTTTTCTTTATGAAGAACACGAATCCATAATCTCAAAATCTACTCGTATGATTATGCTTAAATCATGATAATACATGAAAACATCTTTATAATTTATTGTACACAGGTTCAGAACGACTGACAAGTGATTTATTTTGCCAGGAACCAGATTTGAACTGGTGACACAAGGATTTTCAGTCCTCTGCTCTACCGACTGAGCTATCCCGGCGATATCTATGTAGTACATTACCGTTTTATTGTATGAATGTCAAGTTAGGTTTTATGAGACAATTATTCTTAGAGAAACAATAACAAAAACATAAAAGTAGAAAGAACATTTCATTAAATTATTACATAGACCTATAAAAGGTCTATGCAAAACGCTTTAACTTTTGTACTAATTACAAAACAGGAAAAGCATACTCGTTAAATTTTACCATTAGAATAATGGGAATGTAAGAGCATCAGGGAAAAAACGATTTAATTCAATCAAAAGACCAGCAATAAAACTGAAATAGAGTGCAGCAAGTACTGGAGCTGTTGAAAGATAAATTTGAAAATCCTTCATGGTATCCTCCTAACAAAAACAATCAGTTAGATAATCTATTTGATTGTAAGCCCATAATGGGCGAAAATACTAGCATTTAATTTAAAAAATTAAATACTAGAAATAATACAAAAGGTCAAGAAAACAAAATGTATTATTTGTAGTTATAAGATAAAACTACTGAGAATATAATGAGTTATTCAAAATCCTTTGAGTTCGGGTTACGTCCTGGGTCATTTGAAAGGAACCCAAATACGAAAAGCGAAATGAAGAAGATAACTACTGTGTAAACAAGAATTTTTAACGTAAGCATACTGTTTTACTTTCTCCAATGAGCGAGGTAAATAAAAGAACACTAGTCGTGTGTTACTTTTTGGAATTAACGGAAACTTACGGAAGCTTGCCAAACAAAAGCAAGAAGTAAGAAAAGTACTGGGATAATTGGGAGTACGTCCACGAGCGGATCAAATGGCGCATACGCTTCCGGTAATCGTCCAAGAATGAAAAGTTGAGTCATGAGAAAAGTCTCCAATCAGATCAAATAAAAGAATGAACTAGCAATCCTATTATATCTAATAATACTCCGCAAATCAAAACGCAGACCCATTCTCACGAGAATTTTATTGAAACCCGCCGAAATCAATTATTTCAATACATTTTAACCTTATTAAAGTTTTTAATTTTTATCGGAGAGAGTGGGATTTGAACCCACGGTAACTTGCGCTACATTGGTTTTCAAGACCAATACATTAAACCACTCTGACACCTCTCCATACTCTTAACATACCAAAAACAAGGGGCTTATGCAAGCCCCTGTTGGAATGAATAAAACTCTTATGAAGCTTTTACTTTTTCACAAAGAGTTTTAAAACTTGTTGGATCTAAAATAACAAGTTGTGATAACATTTTACGGTTTAAATTTTGACGACTTACTTTTACATCATGCATAAAACGGCTGTATGATGTACCATGTGGTCGTACACCAGCATTAATACGTCGAATCCATAAACGACGATATTGACGTTTCTTCTTACGGCGGTCGCTGTAAGAAGATGATAGTGCTTTTAAACTACGTTGATTCGCTGTACGAAATAATGTTGAATGTGATCCACGGAATCCGCGGTTTAAATCTAAAATTTTATTACGGCGTTTTCGTGCAACATTTCCGCGCTTTACTCGAGTCATAAACTATGATTAATTAAAGACTTCGTTTTCACTCGACGAAGTCATACGATTAGTGGTATAGGGTAACTTATTAAATAATTCTATATTTTTATTAAAATATACACTACATCAGGTCATTCTATATATGTATATAGCATACTGAAAAGAGAGGGTCCGAGTCAAGATCCTTTTTTTATTTTTTATTTCGGAGAGAAGGGGATTCGAACCCCTGGTACGATTACTCGTACGCTTCATTAGCAATGAAGTACTTTCGGCCACTCAGTCATCTCTCCAGTTGCAGTGTACCAATATATGCACCCGCTCACAAGGTTTTCTTTGATTTATAATTAACTTTTAAAACACGCCCTGTAGGACTCGAACCTACGACATCAGGTTTTGGAGACCTGCGTTCTACCAACTGAACTAAGGACGCTTTAATATGCTAAATGGTTCGGAGTGACAGGATTCGAACCTGCGACCACATCGTCCCAAACGACGTACGCTACCAAACTGCGCTACACTCCGATCTATTCTATATAATAGAGTAGCAAATGTACTCAGTTTAAACAATTAGATTTTTCTACTTTTGTTACAGACGGGTTTAGCCCTCACTAATCATACAGTTGTATGTTAGTAAGGATTAAATTTCACCCAGTACGGGGAAAGAGATCAGATTACTTATAAAGTTGAGCTCCAAGTCGTACTGAAAGAATCCCTGTAATAAGTGCAACAAAAAGAGCAACAAAAACTTGTGTATCAGATAAAGGCATACATTTTTAAAGGGCTATTTGTACAATAATTGAAAGATATTCTATAAAATTCCCAAATATGAAATGGGTATGTTTATTACTCTTTACTCGTGTTGTACACAGTTTGTAATGAATTAAAGATTACCACCGCGTGCATATACAGCCGCTACGATGATTGGACCTGCTCCAACAATAAGAGCAACGCTTACAAGTTGACCGATTAATTCAAGATTCATAGATGTAACTCCTTGATAATGGGGTTGATACAATATAGTTAATATTAAAGAAACTATATTGTGTTTAATCCAAAAATATAAGTACAAAGAGTTAACTTATATTTTTGATCAATCAATAAATATTAATATATTGAGAATTAAATTTTTTAATCAAAAAAAGAAATAGCTCAAATATTTTTATATTTAGTTAATTTCCTCTTTTTCAATATAAAGGAAAAGTGCTGCCATAGTAACAGCTGGGAAAACTAGACCTACAAGAGGTACGAAAATCGACGGTAAAAGAGATGTAGCCATGTGTTCTTCTCCTTAATTGAAGTATCTCACCAAAAAAAAATAAGGTATAGAGGCGACACTACTATTATAGATAAAAAACGTAAAAGCTTCACGTTATTTGTTATTTTTTTTGAATTTCTTCGGGACTGACGGGATTCGAACCCGCGACCTCCGCCGTGACAGGGCGGCGCTCTAACCAATTGAACTACAGTCCCACATTTCTGATTACTATAGTGCCTTATAATTATACGTTTGGCAACTCTTTTCTTTATTTTAAACAAAAGACAATTAATAAAAAAAAATATTTCTCGGAAATTTGTCCTTTTAGAAGTGACAGATTGGAAAAATCAGTGCATAATAAGAATACCATACTTTATACCATTGCATAGCATTTAGACATTCAATGTCCTAACTAAGTAGGCTTGCGTTTATATGGAATACTATTTTATTCCAAAATATCGCATTCATTACTTTTTTCATTTTTTTGAAATCAAGTAATTTACGAACTAACGAGGAAACTTTAATGACAATTAGCCCACCAGAACGTGAGGTAAAGGCAGTTAAGATTGTAGTTGATCGTGACCCAGTACCAACTTCGTTTGAGAAATGGGGTAAACCCGGGCACTTCTCACGAACACTTGCAAAAGGTCCTGCAACAACAACATGGGTATGGGATCTCCATGCTGATGCACACGATTTTGACAGCCACACAACAGACCTTGAAGATATTTCACGTAAGGTTTTCAGTGCGCACTTTGGTCAACTTGGTGTGATCTTTATCTGGCTTAGTGGAATGTACTTCCACGGAGCACGTTTTTCAAACTATGAGGCATGGTTAAGCGATCCAACGCACATTAAACCAAGTGCACAGGTTGTTTGGCCAATCGTAGGACAAGAAATTCTTAACGGTGACGTAGGTGGTGGATTCCAAGGAGTACAAATTACTTCTGGATTCTTCCAGCTTTGGCGCGGAAGTGGAATTACAAGCGAACTTCAACTTTACAGTACAGCAATTGGTGCTCTTATTTGCGCAGGACTTATGTTCTTTGCAGGTTGGTGGCACTACCACAAGGCTGCACCGAAACTTGAATGGTTCCAAAACGTTGAATCAATGATGAACCACCACCTTGCAGGACTTCTTGGTCTTGGAAGTCTTTCGTGGTCTGGTCACCAGATTCATATTGCTTTACCAGTGAACACACTTCTTGATGCAGGAGTAGATCCAAAAGAGATCCCACTTCCGCATGAATTTATGCTTAACCGTGATCTCATGGCTGAGCTTTACCCAAGTTTTTCAAAAGGTCTTGCACCATTCTGGACATTTAACTGGACAGAATATTCAGATTTCCTTACATTCCGTGGTGGACTTAACCCAGTAACAGGAGGTCTTTGGCTTTCAGATACAGCACACCACCACCTTGCAATTGGTGTACTTTTCATTATTGCTGGACACATGTACCGCACAAACTGGGGTATTGGACACAGCATGAAGGAAATTCTTGAAGCACACAAAGGACCATTTACTGGTGAAGGACACAAGGGTCTCTACGAGATTCTTACAACATCTTGGCACGCGCAACTTGCAATTAACCTTGCACTTTTTGGATCACTTTCAATTATTGTAGCGCACCACATGTATGCAATGCCACCATACCCGTACCTTGCAACAGATTACGGAACACAACTTTCACTCTTTACACACCACATGTGGATTGGTGGATTCTGTATTTGTGGAGCGGCAGCGCACGCAGCTATTTTCATGGTTCGTGATTACGATCCTACAAATAACTACAACAACCTTCTTGACCGTGTACTTCGTCACCGTGATGCCATGATTTCACACCTTAACTGGGTATGTATTTTCCTTGGTTTCCACAGTTTCGGGCTTTACATCCACAACGATACTATGAGTGCTCTTGGTCGTCCGCAGGATATGTTCTCTGATACAGCTATCCAGCTTCAACCAATTTTCGCACAATTTGTACAAAACACGCATGCTCTTGCACCTGAGCTTACTGCACCAACTGCTGGTGCAAGTACAAGTGCAAGTTGGGGTGGTGATATTGTGGCTGTTGGTGGAAAGATTGCTATGATGCCAATTTCACTTGGTACTTCAGATTTCATGGTACACCACATTCACGCATTCACAATCCACGTAACAGTACTTATCCTTCTTAAGGGTGTGCTCTTTGCACGTAGTTCACGTCTTATCCCAGATAAGGCAAACCTTGGATTCCGATTCCCTTGTGACGGACCAGGACGTGGAGGAACATGTCAGGTTTCAGCTTGGGACCACGTATTCCTTGGACTTTTCTGGATGTACAACAGTATTTCTATTGTAATTTTCCACTTTAGCTGGAAGATGCAATCAGATGTGTGGGGAAGTGTAACTGATAATGGTGTTTCACACATTACTGGTGGTAACTTCGCACAAAGTGCAAATACTATCAACGGGTGGCTTCGTGATTTCCTTTGGGCACAATCTTCACAAGTTATTCAATCATACGGATCAGCACTCTCTGCATATGGACTCATCTTCTTAGGAGCCCACTTTATCTGGGCATTTAGCCTTATGTTCTTATTCTCAGGACGCGGATACTGGCAAGAGCTTATTGAATCAATCGTATGGGCGCACAACAAACTTAAAGTTGCGCCTGCTATTCAACCACGCGCATTAAGTATTACTCAAGGACGAGCCGTTGGTGTTACTCACTACCTTTTAGGTGGAATTGCAACAACATGGTCATTCTTCTTAGCGCGTATTATTGCAGTCGGATAACCTGCGGAGGACATCACTTATGGCAACTAAATTCCCTAAATTTAGTCAAGGATTAGCACAAGATCCAACAACTCGTCGTCTTTGGTTCGGAATTGCGACAGCACACGATTTCGAGACGCATGATGGTATGACAGAAGAGAAGCTTTACCAAAAGATCTTCGCTTCACACTTTGGACAACTTGCAATTATTTTCTTATGGACATCAGGTAACCTTTTCCACGTAGCGTGGCAAGGTAACTTTGAAAAGTGGGGTGAAGATCCACTTCACGTACGTCCAATTGCACACACAATCTGGGATCCACACTTTGGACAACCAGCTGTTGAAGCATTTACACGTGGAGGAGCTAGCGCTCCTGTAAACATTGCCTACTCTGGTGTATACCAGTGGTGGTACACAATTGGAATGCGTACAAATGGAGATCTCTACAATGCATCTCTTTTCCTTCTCTTTGTAGCAGGACTTTTCCTCTTTGCAGGATGGTTACACCTTCAACCAACATTTGCTCCAGCACTTTCATGGTTTAAGAACGCAGAATCGCGTCTTAATCACCACCTTTCTGGACTTTTTGGTGTAAGTTCTCTTGCATGGACAGGACACCTTGTACACGTAGCAATTCCAGAATCACGTGGACAACACGTTCGTTGGGATAACTTCCTTACAACATTACCACACCCTGCTGGACTTGCTCCATTCTTCTCAGGGCAATGGGCTGTATATGCACAAAACCCAGATACAGCAAACCATATCTTTGGAACACCTGAAGGAGCTGGGACAGCAATCCTTACTTTCTTAGGTGGATTCCACCCACAGACTGAAAGTCTTTGGTTAACAGATATGGCACACCACCACCTTGCAATTGCGGTACTTTTCATTGTTGCAGGGCACCAATACCGTACAAACTTCGGGATTGGACACAGTATGCGTGAAATTCTTGAAGCGCACACACCTCCTGCTGGAGGACTCGGAGCTGGACACAAAGGTCTTTTTGATACTGTAAACAACTCTCTTCACTTCCAGCTTGGACTTGCACTTGCATCTGTTGGAGTAATTACATCTCTTGTAGCACAGCACACATACTCACTTCCTGCGTATGCTTTCCTTGCACAAGACTTTACTACACAGGCTGCACTTTATGCACACCACCAGTACATTGCTGGATTCATTATGTGTGGAGCATTCGCTCACGGAGCAATCTTCTTTATCCGTGACTATGATCCAGAGCAGAATGAAGGAAACGTGCTTGCACGTATGCTTGAGCATAAAGAAGCAATTATCTCACACCTTAGTTGGGTATCACTTTTCCTTGGATTCCACACTCTTGGTCTTTACGTACACAATGACGTAATGCAAGCATTTGGAACACCAGAGAAGCAAATCCTTATTGAACCTGTATTTGCACAATACATTCAAGCTGCACAAGGTAAATCAATCTACGGATTTGACGTACTTCTTGCATCATCAGGAAACCCTGCTAATTTAGCGAGTCAATCAATCTGGCTTCCAGGATGGCTTGAAGCAATCAACAGTTCAAGTAACTCTCTTTTCCTTCCAATTGGACCTGGAGATTTCCTTGTACACCATGCGATTGCACTTGGACTTCACACAACAACGCTTATTCTTGTAAAAGGAGCGCTTGATGCACGTGGATCTAAGCTTATGCCAGATAAGAAGGATTTCGGATACAGTTTCCCTTGTGACGGACCAGGACGTGGAGGAACATGTGACATCTCAGCTTGGGATGCATTCTACCTTGCAGTATTCTGGGAACTTAATACAGTTTCATGGACTGTATTCTACTTCCACTGGAAACACCTTGCTCTTTGGCAAGGAAACTCAGCTCAATTTAATGAATCATCTACATACATTATGGGATGGCTTCGTGATTACCTTTGGCTTAACTCATCTCAACTTATTAACGGATACAACCCGTTTGGAATGAACAGTCTTTCGGTATGGGCTTGGATGTTCCTTTTTGGACACCTTATTTATGCAACAGGATTCATGTTCCTTATTTCATGGCGTGGATACTGGCAAGAGCTTATTGAAACACTTGTATGGGCACACGAGCGTACTCCGCTTGCAAACTTTGTTAAGTGGAACGATAAGCCAGTAGCTCTTTCAATTGTACAAGCTCGTCTTGTAGGACTTACACACTTCTCTGTAGGATTTGTGCTTACATACGCAGCCTTTGTAATTGCATCGACTTCTGGTAAGTTCGGATAATGCATAACTAATTCTTAGATTTATATACTTTAAATGTAAGATTAAAACTTTTATACATGACAATAGCGTTATTAACCTGATTTTCGTGTATCTAAGGTTAATCTAAAGAGTATTTTATCTATATTTCATGGAGGCACTAGTGCCTCCATGAATTTATATATAAGTGCAAAGAACTCGTCTGCCTGATACACCATTCTTTTGAAATAAAAGTG
>Ga0209714_1000073_pt1 | contig 63768 bp, 55 predicted proteins | sample COGITO_mtgs_1104_5_FD_185517 | JGI IMG/M metagenome (GOLD analysis project Ga0209714, IMG submission 185517) | Pelagic marine microbial communities from North Sea - COGITO_mtgs_110414 (SPAdes) (version 2) | ecosystem: Environmental > Aquatic > Marine > Epipelagic ...
TATCAAATTCTAATAAAAATTTAACCATTATAAAAAATTATTATTATTATTATTATTATTATTATTATTATTATTATTATTATTATTATTATTATTATTATTATTATTGTTATTATTATTGTTATTATTTAATATTTATCAATATATTTAATGCTATAAAATAAATTTATAGTTTAATCAAATAATAAATAAGTTAAGCAAATAAATATTTATCTAATTTACTAATTTCAGTAAGTTTATCTAGACTTTCCACATTAATTTTTTTCTGTTTAGCAAGGTGTTCTTTTTCTGCTTGTATCTGTAATTGATGTTGTTGTTTTTTCTTTTTCTCTAACTCTTCATAGTTTTCAGGTTTCATATAATTATTTTCAACAACAACATTCATTAATTTATTATTTGTAGTATTGTGTATGACTTGTTGAGATTTTAAACTAACTATTATTTTATCAAACCCTAATAAATTTTGAAATAACAATTCAGGTCTATCTATTAAAGGTATAACATAATCAATGGTTTCAGTTATATAGAGTATAGACCATACTATATAATTTTGTTTTTTTGTTCTGGATGAGGGTGTAAAATTATTAATATAAAGTCCCCATAGATTTTGTATTTGTTTATTCCATTCTGTAGTTGTAGTATAAGAGCATTTTAACTTGGCAATGTTATTTACCACCTCCCAAATTAACCAGACAACATCTTTAAAATATTTAGCATCTACACCTTGAATAGGTCTTAAAGCACATTCATATTTACCATATTTTTTAGAATTAATTTTCTCCCATTCAACAATCCAACTTAACCAATATAACGTTTTATTACTATTTTTATTATACATATGATAAGCCATTTCATTTATAGCGATACGTATTTCACTTGGGTCTTCATTTTGTATTATTTTTTCTATTAGTTTATTATTTTTTGCTTCTAATTTTGATTTAAATATATCAATAATAAATTCATTTTTCTTTATTTTTGGTAAAGTATATAATTTGTGTTTTCTAGACAATACTAATACAGAAATCATTTCAGCAAGTAATAATCTAATAGTTGGATGGTTGCGTAATACTAATACATTTTCTTTAGCATATTTTTTATTATTTACAATTGCTTCCCATTGTTGATTTTTATTATATAAAAATTCAGGTAATTTTGGATTATAGATGTTAATAGATTTACTTGCTAGAGATAATAATTTATTCCATAATGGAGTAATAAGACCTGACAGAAAAAGTTGTAATGCCCAATGCAGGGCAGGTTCTATTTTATCTTCAAAGATTGCTTTTTCTAATGCTGAACTAGCCTTACTAATATTATATCCACCAAATGTTTGATTTTTAAAGTCTTTTAATGACCTACTATCAATAATTTTACAGGTATCTGATAATGTAGGAATGTTTAAATCTAGTGTTGCTGTTTTTGATGTATCATTCTTATTTATAGAAGTCATAGTATATTTAGATGTAATAATAGACATTTTTAAAGTATTTTAAATTTTTTACTTAAACTTAAATTTATATTACTTACTGACTTAAATTTATATTACTTATTTTTTTACTACTGTAAAACGAAATTATATAATTAAATTTACTTTTTATAATTAAAAAAATAAAAATAAAAAACATTAATAAATAAAAAAACATTAATAAATAAAAAAACATTAATAAATAAAAAAACATTAATAAATAAAAAAACATTAATAAATAAAAAAACATTAATAAATAAAAAAATTATAAAAATAATAAAATTATTACAATATTTTATAATAAGTCAGTTTGTTTTAAATTCCAACTAGATAAAGCATATTCATCTAAAACATATTTAGCATCTTTCATTATAGTATCATAATTAAGAGGTTCTCTTGGATGCCATTTTGTAAATGAACAATAGTATATTTTTACTTTTGGAAATATTTCTTTTTCAATAATAGTATTATTTTTATTATTATTACTATTGTTATTATTATTGTTATTATTATTATTATTATTATTATTATTATTATTACTACTATTAGTATTAGTATTATTATTATTATTACTATTAGTTTTAGTATTATTAATTACATTAGCATTAGAAGTATTAGATTTTTTTTTATTTTTTTTTGTATTTTTAGTATTTTTAGTATTTTTAGTATTTTTAGTATTTTTAGTATTTTTAGTATTTTTATTTAAAATACCTTTATTTTTTAATAATTTAGTTAATTTAGTAAAACTAGGAATTTTTTGTTTATAATAAATCGATGACATAAATCCATCTTCAATTTTATCAATTTTAAATTCTAAATTACGAGGTAAAGTATATTCACTGGTGCCATCATACATTGGATTTAAATTACCCATTTGTTTTGTATATTCAATACCTTTATCTTTATCAATATCATCATCAGGCATATATAAAAAAGGTATATTTTTTAAATCTTGTAATATAAATAGGCTTCCGTTAGAAAAATTTTCACCCACTTGTTTATATACTGATGTTGAAATAAAATTTTTAAATGTAAACGTATCTCCTTCTTTATATTTTTTAAATGTTTTTGGTAAAGTCATACCTCTAAAAAGTATTTCATTACCAGATAAACGAGGACAATTAGGTTTATTATAAATACTATCTAAATCATTAAGTATTTTAATTCTGGCTTGGTAATTATGTTTAATATAATTTGGAATATCTTTAATATCAAATGATTTTAACATTGGGTATTTTTTAGAATTAGGACCAAATACATCACGACGAAAAGATTGTTCTTCATAAATATGAAATGGAAACTTTATTTCACGTGTTTTTTTTTCATTTGTAAGAAATTTTGTTTGCCAATATGAACCATGCACATAATAAAATTTTAATGCGATTAATTCATCATTTGTAAATTTATTATAAAATTTTGTAAATAATGGTATAATTTTAGTAATTTGTTTTACTCTATCTATTTCATATTTTCTTACTTCTTTTCTAGATATTTTATCTTTTATTTTTTTAAATTTTATATCATTATGTATAGATTTATAAGATTTTGATTTACTCTTTTTAGATTTACTCTTTTTAGATGATTGAGATTTTAATATTTTTGTTTTCATTATGATAAATTAGTTTTATTATTAAGTTAGATTTATTTAATAATAAAAATAAAAAAATAAAAAATATGATAAATAAAAACTATAATAAATGAAAAATTATCATATCAAATTAAATTTAATAATTATACATACTCATATTACTCATATCAATAGAAACAGAATTTGGTGATGTTGGGGATGTTGGTGATGATGAAACACTTGATGACGGTGATGTATGAGTAGAACTTATATCTTGAGATTGATAAGATTGATTATAAGGTTGATTATAATGTGTATTAAGCATTGGTTGTATTTTAGAATAATTTTGTCTATCAGCATAATTTATTTCTTTATCATAATAAGTATCACGTGAAATTACATTACCATATTCATCATATTTAATTATTGTTCTAGAGATATATATTTCTTCTTCTTTGTATTGTGGTTTGTAATTTTGTGATGTAGTATTACAAGACATTATGTGTTAGTTAATACAAAATATAATATAATAAGGATAAATAAATTATTTATAAAGTATAATAAAATTATTATAAATTAACTAAATTTATTTATAACTATAATTTTAAATTGATTAAACTATAATAAAAAATTCAATTTTTATAATACAAGAATAAAAATATAACAATAAAAATATTAAAAAATTAATTTTGTAAATTTATAATTATTATAATATAAATAATTAATAATATAGTCAATATATAGACATAAAAAATAAATTAATCATAAAACATAAAATTTAAATAAATAGAATAAAAAATGACTGTTGGTGCTTTATTACAAATTGAATATGGGAATACTGACCGTATGGCGTTTTTAACGCTTAACCCACAAATTACACATTTTAAATCAGTGTATAGAAAATATACAAATTTTGCTACTGAATTTATAACAGTTCAACCAACAACGGATAATGATTTGTCTTGGGATAGTGAAAAAACAGTAGAATTTACAATACCTCGTGATGGTGATGCTATAAAAGATATGTATTTAACATTTGAATTACCAGATATTTATTCTAATTCAACCTATCAATTTCAATGGATTAAACGTATTGGTGAATATATTGTAAAAGAAGTATCTATACAGTTAGATACAAATCAAAATTTAGATAAACATTATGCTGAATGGCTTCATGCTTATAGTGAATTAAATTATAAAGAAGGTAAAAAAGATGGTTATTATAGAATGATAGGTCATGTTCCCGAATTGTATAATCCTGCGAATGCTCCTGGAAACAATGGAACTTATCCTTCTACTGCTTATGCTCCTTCTATTATAAATAGAAAAGTGTATTTACCTCTTATTTTTTGGTTTAATAAATATGCATCACTTAGTTTTCCATTAATAGCAACACAAAGGTCAGAATTAAAAGTAAGATTTTTATTAAGAAGATTAAGTGAATTATATACTATTGTTGACCCATCAACAGGTTATAGAATTAAACCATCAACAGCAAGTCATTATATAGGTAATTTTTTTTCACCATCAACAACAGATAATAGTTTAGTGATTACACCACGTTTAGAAATTAATAATATATTTTTAGATAATGAAGAAAGAAAACGGTTTGCTATAACATCACACGATTATTTAATAACCCAAGTTCAAAAAATAGAACAAACATATAAACAAAATAATATACAAGTAGATTTAAAAAATATTAATAAACCAGTCTCACAAATTGTATTTATGATACGTCGCACGGATATGGAAGAAGTCAATGAATGGTCTAATTTTACAAATTGGAATCAAGAAACAATACCACCTTATTCTAATGGTTATTTTAATCCACACGGGTCAGCATTAACAATTGATGCTACTACTATAAAATATTATAAAACATCTAATTTATTAAAATCAGCAACATTTAAAATACAAGGTAATGAACTTACAACAGGTAATGTTCGTAATAATGATACACCTAAAACATCTCGTATTAATGGTAAAGATTCTGTATTTTATAATTTACTGGAAAATTTTAATTCTAATAATAATATGCCTAAAGAAGGTATTTATACATATTCTTTTGCTTTAGATAATTCAGATATTCAACCAACAGGTGCTATTAATATGTCTTCATTAGATAATAAAAAATTAGATTTAATATTAACTGAATTAAAGTCAACTGGTTATACTACACCTAGTTCAACTTATAATTATAATGTATTCATATTCGCAGTTAATTATGATATATTGTCTATAATGGGAGGTATTGGTGGTCTTAAATACGCAAATTAAATTATTTTTATTCTATTGTCTTCTTTTTTCCTTCTTTTTTTATTATATTGTCTTCTATTTTTATTATATTGTCTTCTATTTTTATTATAATATTAAATAGTTTATTCTGGATACATCTTTTTTATTTATACTTTTTATTTTTTATAATTTAATTATATATTATATTATAAAACTATTTTGTGAAGATTTATTTTTATAATATAATATATAATTAAATTATAAATAATAAATAAATATATAATATTATTTTATATAATTAAACTATAAAGTATAAATTAAATAGTATCCAGAATGAAATTAAAAAATAATAATAAAAGTAAGTCTAATAAACAAAAACTCTATAGCAAATTAAATAGTAAAATAAGTAATAAATACAATAATAAAACCCAAGAAAAATTTGAAGATGAAAATAATAACGAAGAAAAAAAAGTAGGTGCAACAACAATTGAAGAGATTATTGATATGTTAAGTGTATCACCATCAGCACAAAATAAAGAATCTGTCACTTATCAAGACCAATTAACAGACTATATATTTTTAGTATTAAAATATATTTTTTTAGTAGGAATATTATGTTTAAATTTCCTAGGTTTATCTGTATCTCTTAATTGTAATGTCGATCAAGAATTATCTCAAAGAATATTAAGTGCCATTTTTGCTTTCTTCTTTGGGTTTGTCTATTTAATTATTAATTATTATACATATAAAGTATTAGGACAAGGTAAAATATGTAAAATGGATAGAGATAAATTATTTCCTTTTAGAGTGTAAATAGATAAATAGATAAATATAAAAAAATTATATTTATAGTATATAGTATATAGTAAATAACTAAAAATAAATAGAAATACTTATAATTATGAATTTATATGTAGTTTATGGATTTTTAATAGGATTAATATTTTTTTTAATAATGGATAATGGTGAAAATAAAAAACCATTATTATTTCATTCAATAATAATCAAATGTATGAATAATAAATATCATTTACATCATTGGATGATATTTACATTATTATTTTTAATATTAATACCAATTGTGTTTGTGTATAAATATACATCTCTATTTGCTTTACTTATAGGAATATGTCTAGGTAGTATTTTACAAGGATTAACTTATAATGATGCTTTTAATGTAAAAATAAAGTAAATTTATAAAAAATAAACAAAAAAATAAAATTATAAAAAAATAAAGTTATAAAAAAATAAAGTTATAAAAAAATAAAAACAAATATTAATTTAATTTGATATATATAAGAATTTTTCATCAATATTAGAGTTTAGATTATTAAAATAATTAGCGAAATAAGTTTTAAAATGTGTATCATCTAATTCATTATTTTCATTCATTACTTTATCCATCATACACGTTTCAACATTGTAATCAGCAAATGTATTTTTATCATTTTCTATTTTATTTAATTTATTTAAGTATTTATTTCTTAAACTATCATTATCAACTCCATATTTACCACAGACATCTATATCAAATAAATTAGGTGCTACTTTTTTATTACATTGTCTTTCATAAGATACAGTAGGGTCATCATTCTTTTTTTTCGTAACTAAATCAACGAAAGGAATAGTTTCAGGACAAGATGAATTTTTTAAATAAGTTAATGCTTCATCTTTAGTATTAAATGTTAATGGATTAGTAGTTCCATCAATCATTTTTTTACTATTTAAAAGAAAAAATTGTTTTCCATTTGTAACTAAATAATTATAACAACTAGAAGGTATAACAACATCATCTACAAAGATTATAAAACTATCTAATGATTTGCTTCTTAAAAAACAAATAAGAGCAATTAATACTATTATAATTAATATAATTCCAGCAGTATTTAACATTTTATTTTTATTAATAATTATTTTTATTACCAATTGTTTTTATTACCAATTATTTTTTAATAGTTTATATTATACTAATAAAATTATTTTATACTAATACATTATTTTTACTAATAAAATTTTTATTAAATATTAAAATTATTAATAGTTTAATAATTAGTTTAATAAATAATATATTTTATTATATTAAATATATAAAAAATTATAAAAAATATATAAATAGTATATAATTAGAAGTAAATAATTTAAACTATTTATAAATCTTTACTTTACTTATAAATCTTTACTTTACTTATAAATCTTTATTTTACTTATAATCCTAATATTAAAGTTCAATGTATCAATTAAATTTACTATCACTAATATTAATTGTTATAGCATTATGTATTTTTTATAATGAATATAACAATAAATTAACTTTACCAGAAATATGTTTATTCGCAATTGCTTTTATTGCTATTGTTAGAGCCTCTTATAATTATATTGTGATTGATAATAAATTAAATAAAACGAATACTTATGAAAATTTTGTTTCAAATGAAAAAGGAAAAAAATCATTTAAAGGAAATAAAAATAATAAACATTTAAATAAAAACTCAACTAATAACTCATCTAAAAAGGCAATTAAAAACAATACTAAAGATAAATTTGATGTTATTTTAAATTCAGAAGAGTCTGAAGAGTATTTTGATATTGAAAATGAACAAAAAAACATTAATAAATTAAAACAAGATATTCATGAATTAAAACAAAATAGTATTGTTGATAAAACTGCTGTAAATAAAGTTGATAGTTTATTTGGTGTTGGTATTAATAATAAAGAATTATTTGGTGATAATAATGACGCATCACCAACTACACCACCAACATCAACCACAACTTCAACAACAACTACTAAACCAACACCAACTACAAAACAATTAAAAAATGGCGATGAAATCAAAAGTGTATTTAGTCCTAAAATACTAATTGGTAAAAATAATAATGGATTTGGAAATACGGATAATAGCAAATGGAATGATGCTTTTAAAGGTGCAGAATTCAATGCTAATTTTTATGAAAAATATAAAGATAATAATAAATGCGACCAATATAATACATTTAGTAGTAATACAGATGAGGCTTTAAGAGTTCAAAACTATAATGATGCTAAAACATTTGTTCCTGGTTATACCTATGTTCCTCCTGAAAATTGGAGTGTTCCTCAATATAGACCACCTGTATGTGTATCTTCTAGTCCAAATCCTCTTAAATTAACAGGACTTGTAGATAGAGGATTACCTCTTAATGTTCTTGAATTAAATCCTCAAGGTGAAGTAGCCGATACTGAAACAGACGTATCTTTAAGTAATGTTGGAAGTATGATGCCTAATTTTAAATATGAAGAAGAACCATTTAGTAAACCCTATGTTTAAACAAAAAATAATTTAATACTATTTTAATATAATTATTTTAATTTTAACTATTTTTCTTTTTTAACTTTTTTAATTTTAACTATTTTAATTCTCTTAGTAATTAATAGTATAATTCATATTAAAGAATAAATATAATAAAATGTATCATAATGCTCAGCAACTTAATATAAATTCTATAAATACTAATCTTAATCAGTATAATGATTATAATAGAAATGTTGTTTTAATTAATACTATTTTTAATAATAATTCTAATAATACTCTAGAACAACCAAATAATTATAAACATAAAAATAAAAACAAATATAATCAAAATAATAATAATAACCAATATAAAAAAAATGAATATACTTTAAAAAAATATTTAGGTGAAGGAATACAAGGGAGTTTATATATGGCATATGACGCAAATAATAATAAATATATATGTAAAAAAATAACTCTAGAACCATCTCAAAATCCAAATCAATTAGAACAATTAAATTTTGAATTAAATTTATTAAAGTTTTTATCATCTAATAAAATAACAAAAAATTATATTAATCCTTGTGTAGAACATCGCATTGTAGATAATCAAGTATTTACAGTATTTCCAATATTTGATGGGTATAGTTTAAGTCATTTAAAAAAATATTTTCATAAAATGACACCTAAAAATTACTATACTATGTTATTTCATATTATAAAAGTAATACTATATGCAATGTCTAAAATCCATCAAAATAATATTGCACATCAAAATATAAATGAAAATTCTATTTTAGTATCTACTCATAAAAAAGTAGATGATATAAAAGTAAAATTTACAGATTTTGGTTTAGGTTGCGGTATTAATAATGAAAATAGTTATATAAATTCAATGCTTACAACTATAAATAAATGTAAATCAACAACACCACCATCACATTTAACACCAACATCTTTAATTACACCATCACTATTAAATCAAATCTCTCCTAATAATAACTATTTATCTCTAGAACAAAAACACGATATTACTGGATTATGTTATATTTTTATACAATTATTATTATTGTTTGAAAATATAAAATTAGATTTATCAAAAGGATATACAAATGAATTAAAACAAGAAATAAAACACTTAATAACATCTAAATTTGTATCATTATTAAAATTAGATAGTGTAGTAAAAAAAGATATTCTAGAATACTTATCTATTTTAAATAATTATATTTTATGTGAAGAAAAAAATATGAAAGATTGTCAGTATATTCTTGATAAACTGATTATATATGAAAAATATAAAAATGATACGTTTTAACAAACAAAGAATAAAAGAACTACAATTTTATACAATACTTATCACTATCTAATGTTTTGCTAGAAATATAGGCAAGTAAATTACTGCCTTTATTTTTAACTAGCAAATCAAAGATTGCGACGAGTTTATCAACATCATACGTATGTAAATTCTTATGAAGAATATAGACTATTTGAGTATAAAGTTCTTCAATCAAATTGATACTAAACGTAGTTTTACCTTTAATTATAAGATTAATTATATTATATTGTTTATAACCTTGTTTATAAGATGAAATTGTTTCAATACGTGATTTATTTGATATACTACACGATGGTGTTTTCATTAATGGCTTTAAAGAACTAAGTGTTTGTTTTATTTTACCATTTCCAGTAAAATGTTCTTGTATCCATTTGATGAAATCAGGATTTTGGTGTATTTCTCTAATTACTTTAATAATATCATCAACAATAATATTTAAATCATAACTTTCTGTTTTCTGATCTTCTTCTTTTATACAACATGTTGCTCCAATTTCTTGAGAAGTTTGAACTTTACCTCTTTTTTTTACACCAGGTAAATCACCAAATATTTTTTTAGGTCTAATTAGTTTTATTTTTGTAGTATCTTTTTCTATACTAAAACTAGTATTATCTATTTTAGACTTTTTTCCTAATTCTTCTTTCAATGTGTCTCCATATTTTTCTTTCGGTGTGTCTGCAAATTCTTCTTCCCAATCTTCTTCCCAATCTTCTTCCCAATCTTCTTCCCAATCTTCTTCCCAATCTTCTTCCCAATCTTCTTTCTTACTACTATCATTAGTATTTTTAGATATTAAATCTTCAATATAAATTTTATCTTTTTCTCTTAATGTATTAAACTTAGTTTCTGCTTCATCTAAATCATCCCATTCTACTTCATTATCAATATATAATTTATGTTTTGTCCAACTCATTTTTATTCTTTCTAATTCTTTAATGATTTCATTAGTTTCATTAGTTTCATTAGTTTCATTAGTTTCATTAGTTTCATTAGTTTCATTAGTTTCATTACTTTTATAATTTTCAATAAGTTTATCTAGAGATTTAAAATCGTCATTCATTTTAAATAGTTTTTAAATAAGTTTATCTAGAGATTTAAAACTTAAAATAGATATTTTTTATTTTTATATTATTATTCTTTATAAATCAATTTTTATATTATTTTTAATTATTATTAATTATTAATTATTATTTTATTTAGTTATCTAGATATAAATATTCATATATTCTTTTACTAATAACTTTTCCTATATGTCGTTTTTGTTTTTCTGTATGTGTAAGAAGAATAGTAGATAATAATTTAATTCTATCATTGTCTGTTTCACAATTAGTATAAGCATTGAGTAATGATGTAAGTGTAGGATATACTTCATTTATTTTAATAGCAATAGATGTGCTAACTCCAGGTATATTTGTAAGTATAAGTTGGTTCCATAGTTTAGGTGTCATATTATCTTTTTTACATTTTTTAATAGAATGTAAATATAAATTATTATTTTCAGTATTTTCATTATTAATAGTTTTATTAGTTTCATTATTATTAGTTTCATTATTATTAGTTTCATTATTATTATTTTTATTATTTAAATTATTATTTAGATTATTAGGTGTATCCAGAATAAAACTAATAGAATTACTAGTATTTACAATAGAATTACTAGTATTTACAATAGAATTACTAGTATTTATTATAATTCTCTCTGGAGTATCATTAATTTCTATATCTTGTTGTAAATTAGTATTTTTTAAAATAAAGAAATCATTTATATTTTTATTCATTCTTTCATATAATCTTATTAAAATATCTAATGTTTCTTGTAATGATGTTGTTCTAATAATAGGTATAGTATCTCTAAATATAGAACTAATAATGCTTCCGTATAAAAGGGTTTTATCATTAGGTTTTCTTAAATCATTAACTAAACCTTCTAATAAATAGCAAATAATAGTATTTGAATTAGACCCTTCGGCTTGTAATCTAATTTTTTGTTCTTTATAACGACCATCTTTTATACTAGAAATCATATCAGTCATACATTTCCTTTCAATAATTAATGATTTATCGGGATGTTTAGATGATGAAATTATAATATCTCCAATATCTAATTTTTTAATTTCATAAGGTATAGTAAAAGAAGATGTAGTTTTAATTAATTCTATTAGTTTATGTTCTCTATTGTCTATAATAATCATTTTATAAATAAATAATATATTTTATTATATAACTATATAAAATAAAGTATTGAAATTGTTAAATAAAGTATCTAGATAGATTATGTTTATATTAATATTAATAAAAAATAATAATAAAAGAATAAAAAATAAATAGATTTATAAAATAATAAAAAATAAATAGTTTTATAAAATAAGAATAAAATAATACAATAATAATAAATTAAGTATAAATGATTATTTATTCAACACTAACATCAGGATAATAATCATAATCTTCCGTAAATGTAGTAACATCATTCAATGACATTTTAACATTAATATCATTACAATATTCTGTTGTTTTAAAATAACTATCAAGGTCTTCATTTTCTTGTTCTTCATCAATTGTATCCATAGTGTCAGGTTCATCATATGTGTTTAATAAATCTTCATCTAATAAAACAATACTATCACCTGTTCCACAATTTGGTATTTGACCGACCATAATATTACTTGATACACCTTTAATATTATCAAAAGAGCCAAAAAGACTAGCCTCTAGCAATTGGTCTGTTGATTCTTCAAAACTTGCTTTAGCCAATGGACCAATATTTTCTTTCTTAATACCAAAACGACTAATTGCCATTATATCACTATTTTGACACATTTTATCACAAAGTAAATCAACATGACGCGGACTAATATGAATACCATTAGAACTTAATACTTTCAATAATTGATATTGTATTTGAAAACGTGCAGATTCAATACCGTAAATAGAATACATTTCATTAGGGTCAATACTATAGGTTCTATTAACATCTACTCCAGGCATCATTAAAATATCAAATAATATAGTTGGATTTAAATGTTTAGAACCATCAGCAGTAATTGTAAATTCTTTTTCCTCCACAAATGAACCATTTTTATTTACAATAATTGGTAATAAATTTTCATCAGGAGGTATTTCAACAAATGTAATACCATCAATACCTTTAATATTAATTTCAGTAATTTCTTTTATTTTTTCTTCTATAAAAAGTATATCATCATCTGCTTTATGTGTTTCAAAGTTAATTCTAATTCTAAATATAAGTTTAGAAGCATTATCATCCATAAACATAAGAGAAACATTGGGATAATTTTCTTTTAATACAATTTGTATATCTTCCATTGTTATTTTATGATCAATAAATTTTTTTCTATTAAATTCTAATCTAATTAACCAAGGATTTGTATTAGGTGCGTCAGTATCTTTAGTCATTTCATTAAATAACTTATAAATCTCCATAATTTCACGGTCTTCGGGTAAAACATTATCATAATTATTTGTTGGTTCTAAATAAATAGAACTAGAGTCTAATACATCACCAATAGTAATCATATTAATATTATTCTTTATTTTGTCAGCATTTTCACGTACAAAACGATTAGTTTCAGTTAAATATATTTCATATGAATTATGTTTTAATGTTTTAGTATTACTTAAAATTTCTTCTAAACGTGGCACACCTTGTGTGACAGAAGATTTAGAACCAATACCAGCGTGGTGAAATGTATTTAAAGTCATTTGTGTAGATTGCTCTCCAATACTTTGAGCGGCAATTGGACCAATCATTTCACCACCTTCAATTAAAGCATTTGTATAAATAGATTTAATAGATGTAATAATATGTTTAAACGCAATTTTATTAATTTTATGGTCACGAATAAGTTTCTTAGGTGATAAATAATCCCAAATTAATAATTCACTAATTAAATTAGTTTGTCCGTTAAGTTGGCAAAATTTAATAATATCTTTTAATTCGTTAATAATTTCAATAGGGTGTAAATCACTTTTATTAGATGTATCATTAAGTTTAAATAACTGTGTTGTATTTAATATTAATCTTTCAAAATTAATAGGATAGTGTAATTTGTCTTCTATCTTATTAAAGTTAGTAAATATCTTATGATATTCCGTTATAATGTCTTCAATATGTTTATTATAATGAGAAATAGTTTGTTTCCAATGTTCTATTTTTTTCATCTTTGTAAGTTCTGATTTCAATACAAAAGCAAATTTATCATTTACATCAATATAGTAATCATTATTTAATTTTTCAATTGAAATTTTAGTAAAGTTTGTTTTTTGTTTTTCTAAACTAATACTATTAAAACCATCATAACCATAACAGAATTGAACAATTTCGTTATTACTTGTTCTTACTGTATAATCGTGTGCAACTTTTAAATCTTCCATAGATTTAATTAATTTTCTTTGTAAATAACCAGAGTTAGCAGTTTTAACAGCAGTATCAATAACACCTTCTCTGCCTGCCATAGCGTGGAAAAAGTATTCTTGTGGATTTAATCCATTCATAAAATTACTACTAATAAAACCACGACTTTCAATACCATTTTCAAAACGTGGGTAATGAGGTAAAGTGCGATTACTAAAACCAAGAGGGACACGTTTTTGGTCTATGGCTTGTTGTCCTAAAAGACACATCATTTGTTGTATGTTAGATGCTTTACCTTTAGAACCACTAGTAACAATATAATTAATACGATTTGATAAAGGCATTTTTTCAACAATTTGTTTTTCAATCGTATCTACTGTATTTTTGTTAATAGTTGCTATTTTAATATCATAGAGTTCGTCTAAATTATTAGAAATTTCATTAAGAATATTTAAATGTGTTTTTTTTGTTAATTCAACAGCCTGTTTTTTAGCATCAATAATATAATCTTCATTGCGTTTTTTAATATCTTTATGAACAATTAAATCACTAATACCAACACTAAACCCACTTCTAATTAAATAACGTGAAATTAGTTTTTGTAAATCATTTAAATAACGAGTTGCTTCTTTTGCTCCATAATCATTAACAATATGATGTAATATAGCAGATGACGCACCTTTTTCAATTTGACCTTCTTTTAAAATACCATTATCAATAATAATATTTTTTAATTTTTTTTCAGATAAATTTTTATTATAAGTAATTGGTGGTAAAATTAAAGAATACAATTGTTTTCCTGTCCATTTAACAATAGAACCATTAATATAGTCGGGTTCAGGTAAATGACCATTGAATTTTTCAATACTAACTAATAAATTCATAATTTCTTGATGAGAAAAATAGACATCATCATCTGTAAGTTTAAAAAGACCTAATAAATTATCTTGTGCTGGAGCAATAATAGGCTCACTTGAACTAGGACTAATAATATTTTTAGAAACTGCCGCTAAATATTCTAATTCTACAGCAGTTTGAATACTTTGTGGAACGTGCATATTCATTTCATCACCATCAAAATCAGCATTATAAGGCTTACACACATCAACATTTAATCTAAATGTATTACCTTCCATTACTCTAACGCGATGACCCATCATACTCATTTTATGTAATGAAGGTTGTCGATTAAATAATACCCAATCACCATTAATTAAATGACGATTAACAGTATCACCATAATGTAATTCATATATATTTTTATCCATAATATTATATTGAGTTCCATCTTTAATTCTTTTAATACTTTTTGCTCCAGGATAAACTTTATGTCCATTTTTAACATATTGATAAAGTCGTGTAATATTATTTTTATTTACAACTTCTGGAAAAGTTAAATTCATAGCAATTTTCTTTGGAACACCTAATTCTTCAATGGCTAAATTAGCATCTGCTGATATAACACTACGAGCACTAAAATCAACACGTTTTCCCATTAAATTATTTCTAATACGACCTTCTTTACTAGAAAGGCGTTGTTTTAATGTTTTCATTGGACGACCACCACGGGTTGTAGATGGTGCAATACCTTTAATTTCATTATTAAATAAAGTAATGACGTTATATTGAACCATATTATTTAAAAGGTCAATGTCATCTTGTGAAATTGTTGTATTTTTAAGTTTTTCTTTTAACATTCTAGTCCATTTAATAATTTCATAATATTTATTAGTTAAATCATCTTCACTACGCTGGCTATTATATTGCCTTACACTAGGTCGCACACAGGGTGGAACTACAGGTAAAATGGTCATAATAAGCCAACTAGGCATACACCATTTAGGACTAAATCCCATAACTAAAGCATCATCTTCAGAAATACGTTTAAAAATAGCAAGAATAATTTCAGCATTAAATTTTTGTATAATATTTACAGGCGTATCATCATTATCATCTTTCCATTCAGCAGTAATTTTAAACGTTGTTCTTAAATTTTTAGTATCATATTTAGAAGGTTGGATTGCTCCACATCCTCCATTATCATAAAGTGTTTCATTTTTTTTTTCTAGTGCTCCACAAATACGATGTGATTTTTGAAGAAGTTTAAATATTTTTTCAAAACGTTCTTTATTATTATTTTTAGTGCTATTTATTATTTCTTTAATTTTCTTATCATTTTTATTTACTAAAAGACGACTACATTTAATACATATACATTTTAAAATTTTAATAATATCAGTTTCAAATTGTAAATTAAAAATAGGTTTAGGTAATTCTATATGACCAAAATGACCAGGACATTTTATATAAGTTTGTTCGCAAGATTTACAATCAACATTAGGTTCAATAGGTCCCATACGTAAGTCAAATAAACCATTAATTTTAGGAACTCCATTACTATCATATAAAGTATCACAAGTTATATGAACAACTGATTTCGCACGTATAACTTCAGGACTATATATACCAAATTGTATTCCATTTACAAATCCTATATCTATATTATTCTCATTTGTATCAATTAAATTAGACATTTTTTATATTTTATTATGTTTCTTCTAACTATAATTAATATTTTTAATAATATTAATATTTTAATAATATTAATATTTAACAAGATTAATTAATTCAATTTTTATATTTAGAAAATATATTATAATATATAGTTTATTTTTATATTTAATATTTTATATTTACTATTTACTATTAAATATGATTTATTTATTAATATTACTTTAATAATATTACTTTAATATTATTTATGTTTATTTAATAAGTATAAAATTAAATAATATTAAATACTATTACATAAATTAAATATAAAAATGAAATCTGAAAAAGAATTAAAAACTAATTTAGATGAAACTATAAAATCTAATGTCTCTAGAGATAAAAAATATATTAAACCATATAATACTAGAGAAAGTAATAAATATGTTAAGTTTAATAAATATAATAGCGTTGATGAGTTAATAGAAACTGATAGTGATGATACTGATTATAATGAAGATGAAGAAAATGATAAAAATAATGATTATGATGACTATGATGACTATGAAACTACTTATAAAGATATAAAAAAATATATTGATAATCATATTAAACTTAAAAATAATAAAAATATTAAAAATATTAAAAATAATAAAGATAATAAAGATAATAAAGATAATAAAGATAATAAAGATAATAATGATATAAAAAATAATAAAAATAATATAGATGAAAGAACACAAACGTTAATAAAAAAACAAACTTATGATTTTTATCAAAATTTAATACATTATCAACCTAAATTAAACTTAGATACTATTAAATATCATATTGATTTTTTTTTAGATTATGATATAGAACAACAAACTAAGTTAGTTATATCATTTACAGAATTATTAGATTTAAAACTAATTAAAACACCTCATTTATTTAAAATAATGAATTCATCATTAGATGTATATTATAAAAAAATAGCATTAAATAAATTACAATTATTAGAACAGATGTCACCAGATAATAATGAATACTTTAAATTAAAGCAATGGATAGATACATTATTAGAGATACCATTTAATATTTATAAAACACCTCATTATTTAGATAATGAAAAAATAAAAAATTCAGCAACTTATTTGAAAGAATCTAAAGAGTATATGGATACTATTATTTACGGACAAAACAAAACAAAAGAACATATCATTGAAATACTTGCTAAAATGATAAGTAATCCAAAAACATTAGGTTCTGTATTTGCTATACACGGTGAAGCAGGAACAGGTAAAACAACATTAATTAAAGATGGTTTATCTATTATTTTTGGATTACCATTTATTTTTATATCTCTTGGAGGAGCCCAAGATAGAGCATTTTTAGCAGGGAGTAATTATGTTTATGAAGGTAGTGCGTGCGGTAAAATAATTCAATCATTAAAACAATCACAATGTATGAACCCTATATTTTATTTTGATGAATTGGATAAAGTAAGTAATACTGATAAAGGTCAAGAAATAATTAATTTATTAGTTCATTTAACAGATTATAGTCAAAATAGTCATTTTAATGATGATTATATGGATGGTATTTCACTAGATTTATCTAGAGCAACATTTATTTTTTCTTTTAATGATAAAGAAAAAATATCTCCAATATTACTTGATAGAATGGAAATGATAAAATTTAATTCTTATACAAAAACTGAAAAGAAATATATAGCACAACATTTTTTATTACCTAGTGTAGTTAAAAATGTCTTTGGAGAAGGAACAGATAAAAAAATACAATTATTAGAGGAACAATTAGATAAAATTATAGTAAAACCTAATATATATCGTTCTATATATAATATACCAGTTTATAATAATCAAAAGCACTCTAATAAAAAGCAGTCTAATCAAAAGCAATTTAATCAAAAACACACTAATCAAAAACACACTAATCAAAATAATATAAAAAATCCACAACATAAAATTATTAATAAACTTATTGAGAAAAAGAAAAATAGAAATAAAACAAATATAAATAAAAATAAAATAAATATAAATATAAATTATAATAATAATTATGGAGGTGTAAGATATATAAAAAAAAGAATAGAAAAAATACTAGCAAAAATGAATGTAGATATTATTATGGGAACATTAAAACTAAAAGATAATAATATAATCCAAATAGATAATAAATATATAGATAATAATATATAAATTTATAAAAAAATTATAAAAAATTGATTTATAAAAATACTAAATAAGCATTTATACTAAATAAAACTTTAAACTATTAAAATGGAAAAACTAAATAAATGTAATCATATTGAATGTAATAAAAAATTAAAATTAACTGATTTATCTTGTAGATGTGAAAAAAGATTTTGTATTAATCATAGATTACCAGAAAGTCATTATTGCGTATATGATTTTAAAAAAAATGGAAGACAACAGTTACAAGATAATAATCCAATATGTGTTCATCAAAAAATAATTAAAATTTAAAAACTAATTAAAATTTAAAAAAATAAGTTTATAATTTTTATTTATAATTTGTAAATTATAATTTATAAATTTATTATTTTTTTTATTATACTTGATAATGGTATATGTGAAATATCTTCTTCTACATACTCTTTCAAAATACTATTATTTGGAAAATAAAGAGATAAATAATCACATAATTGTATTAGTCTATCTAGAATAATTTCTTCATTATCAAAAGGAGATGTATATGTTAATCCATTTATATAATGTTCTAGTTTATATAATTTTGTATTAGTTTCATAGAGTTCTTTATTACTATCAAAAAATGTTTCGTCTTTAATTAAATTATATAAAATATAATATATTCTAGTTATTATTGTGAAATTAGGTTCATTTTTTTTTGTATTTATATTATTAATTATTTTAATATGAAGTTTTAAATTGTTTTTAACTGTAATTAATTTTTCTTCTTTTAATTTTAATAATTGATTATCGATAATAACATTTATTTTTCTTTCTTCATCTAGTATATTTAATTCTTCTCTTTTTTCTTTATTATAAGAATCCATATATTGTTCTGGATATATACCATTTACCATTCTAGTAAAAAAGTTAGAGAGCGAACTTATAATTAAATTTAGTGTATTCATTTTAATTATTATAAATAAGTTAATACTTTTATAAATAGTTAATAAATAATAATAATAATAATAATAATATACAAATCAATTTTTAAATTTATTAAACTATAAAAAATAAAAAAATATAAAATCAAATTAAACTATAAAAAAATAAAAAACTATAAAATCAAATTAAACTATAAAAACTATAAAATATAAATAAACATAATAAGGTAATACATTTTAATAATTATTTTAAATAAAAGGGTATGCTCTAGAACCTTCTTTAATATTTCCACCTCTACCTTGAATCATTTTTAATTGTTCAGGACTGTAGCAAACACAACCCATATCACTTGAAACATTAGAGTGACCACAGCAGTCAGGAGATACGTTATTATAAGCAAATGTAAATAAGTGTTTCGCACTATCTTTTTGACCATCAACTGTAGGAAAACGTTTATGACCTAAAGGTTGAGTTAATTTAATACCATCTCCAACGGGATTAAAAATAGTAACAGGATTAATAAGAGGATGAGTAACCATATTAGATTCAAGTTTTACACCATCATATGAACCAGTAGAACTAATTTGTTGATTAATGCCTTTATAATTTAATCCATCACACGTTTTATTGTTATTTCTTAAAACATAGTTAATGGGAGCATACCCTTTACTATTAGTAAAAGCATCATTGTTTAATTGAATATAGCAGATAGCAATAATAAATACTAACATACAAAGAACAACATTTAAACGACTAGAAGCAGTATTTAATGAACCAGCATAAATACAACCGAGAATAATAAGTATAATAAGAGGTAAGAATAATTCCATTTTTAAAATAAATTAATTATTTTTTATATAATTAATATTTAATAATATTTTATTTAATAAATAATTAATACTATTTTTATTAATTAAATAAATAATACTATTTTATTAATTTAAAAAAATATAAGTTTATTATACATATAATTAAATAGTTAAATATATTATTAATAATTAAATTAATTATTTAATTCATTTTATTATTTTATTATTTTATTATTTTATTATTAAATAATTTATTTAATTATTAATAATAAAAATGGATGATACTTTAAAACAAAATTGTATTGATTTAAATGAAATTTATACATTTTGGTATCATAATCCTGATAATCTAGATTGGAGTTTAGAAAGTTATATAGAGTTATTAGAATTTTCTACCATTGAAGAATTTTGGGTATTAGATAAATTTATTAGAAAAGATATGATTGAAAATGGTATGTTTTTTATAATGAGAAAATCCGTTAAACCTATATGGGAATGTTCTACTAATATTAAAGGTGGTTGTATTAGTTGGAAAGTAGATAGAAAAAACTCATATAAATCTTGGATTGATTGTGTTGGACATTTTATAATGAAAGAATTTGGAAATTTAAATCATTTGATAAATGGTGTTAGTATAAGTCCTAAAAAAAATTCAAGTATTATTAAACTATGGTTTAAAGAAGAAATAAATATTGATGAATTAAATATACCAAAGACCTATTGTTTAGCAAATGATAAAATTATTTATAAATCTCACGTGCAAAATATTGATAAAGATAAAACAAAAAAACAAAACTTAAATTATCATTCGCAAAATACATTTTTTAATAAAAGTAATAATAGTAGTAATAATAATAATTTAACAAATTAATACTATTTAATTAAAATAATAATTTATTTTTATTCTATTTTTATTTTTATTGTATTTTTATTTTTATTGTATTTTATATATTTTTTATATATTTTAATTATCATATTTATTATCTTTTTATAAATTAATAATACTTTAAACTTATTAAAAACTAAACAAAAAAAAAACTAATAAAGAATAAAACTAAAAATGAATGGTATTAATGTTTTACTTAGTATTGTATTTCTTCTAATAATTGCGTTTATAGGATTAATAAGAGCAGAAACATTATTTGGAGTATTCTTAAATTTCATATTACTTACATTTGTATCTTATATGACTATTTATTTATTTAGAGCAGATTAAACTACTATTTAAAAAATATAATTTATAAACTAATAAACTTAATAAAACTAATAAAAAAGATTTATAATTTTAAAACTAACATTTTTATTAATTTAAAAAAATAATACATAAGTAATTTAAAAATTAATTATTATTTATACTTACTACTATAAATAAAAAAAAATGGCTGAAGAAAATAAAACATCTACTGAAATTAATAGTGATTTAGTTTCAACAACACCAAATGATTTTTCAAAATATGTATTTCATCTTTGGACTTCAAAAACGCCTCCAATTAAATACCTTACTGAACTTCTTAAAGATTTATTAACTGAAGGTAATTTAGAATGTAGTGAAGATGGTATTAAATTACTATCAATTGATTCTGGAAGAACTGTATTAATTCATTTGAAATTAGATAAATCTAGTTTTGAAGATTATAAATGCGAGCAACCCATTGTATTAGGTGTTAATTTAGAACATTTTTTTAAAATTATAAAAAATATGGAAAATTCCGATACATTAAGACTATTTGTAGAAAAAGATAATGTCAATCGATTAGGTATAGAACGTTATAATAAAGAAGAAAATATTAACAATACTATTTTTCAAAGTTTAATTGATATTCCAGTTCAAAGGCGTGATATGCCATCACCTAGTTTTAAAAGTGTTATTGTTATGTCAAGTTCTCGTTTTCAAAAAATATGCCGGGAAATTAGCCAATTTAGTGAAAAAATAGAAATTACTTGTGCTGGAAATCAATTAATTTTTAAAGGTTGTAATGAATGCTCTTCTCAAGAAATTAAAATTAAACCTAGTTCAAATGGTATGTCATTTGAACAAAATAATCCAGATGAAATCGTACAAGGTGTATTTAAATTAAAACATTTAGTTCAATTTAGTAAATGTTCTAATCTCTCATCTAATATTCGTATTCTTATTCGTAATGATTACCCTATTGTATTACATTGTGATATTGCTGGTCTTGGATTTGTAAGATTATGTTTAGCACCTAATGCCGAAGAAGATTAATTAAGTTTTGCCAAAAGCAGGATTTAGAAAATCCCGCACGCAAATATAGTGCAAATTATTTTTTAATTTTTGTTATATATTTTAGTTAAGTTTTTTCTAAAAACTTAGTTTTAGTTAAGTTTTGGAAAAACTTAGTTATAAATTAATACTTATAAAGTAAAATACTAATCCAAATAAGACAGATTGTATAAAGTTTTTTTCAATAAAAGGGTATTTATCAAAACATTGTAATAATTTATGAAGTAAGTTAGAATTCATTATATAAAATAACATTGAAAATAATAATGCTTTTAAAGCAACATCTTTAACAATGAAATCAAAAGAAGGGGTTATATCATTTTGATAATTTAAATTAGGGTTTGAATCAATCGTATTTGACATTATTTATAAGTATAGAATTATAATAAAATTATCGAGTTAGAATAATATATTAATATTAGTTTTAATAGTATTAATAATTAATTAGATAATATATAAATAAAAATAAAAATTATATTATAAAAATAAAAATTATATTATAAAAAATATTAAAATTATACTATTTAAAATAAAAAAATGTTTATGTATAATTTATTTCATACTTTCAATAACTTTATTTTTTAATTCTTGTAAATCAAAAAAATAGTTTAAATGTTTATTAGGGTCTAATTTAGTAACTAAATTTAAACTACCAATTGGTTTTTCTTTACCAAAATTTTTTGTAATTACAAATGTATTATAAATTAAAAAATCAGGAATATCTTTAGGTGGTTTATAATCAAATGATGATTTAGAGTCATTACCTAATAATTTACCTTTAACAGTGCTAAATTTTACAAAATATTCTTTATTTAAACCAGAATTACAAGCAATATTAGTGCTATATCCATAATATAAACAAGCAATAACACGGTTAATAATATCTTCTCTAGTTTTTGAAGCAGTTGTAGGTGCGGATTTGTTTCTTGCTTTAAATTGATTTAATGTAAATAAATCCATATACTTAACTCTACGCATAGCATTTAATTTATCATTTGGATTAGTATATGTTTTTCCACCTTTCATCATTTTAAAAGTCTTTTTATACTTATTTGTAGTCATTATTTTATTATTTAACTTGTTTATAGTTCGCTTTGTGTTGATTTTTCTTTTAAAGAAGTGTTTGGTGCTTTTGTTTCTAAAGGCATTTCTAGAGTTAGTAGATTTAAAGTAAACTCCTCCAACATAGTTATTAGTTTTAGTAAATAAATGGTGCTTTGTTTTACTATTGTAAAAAGTTGTTTTATTATTTGTTCTAGTTTCATTTTTATTATATAATAAGTTTTTATTATTTAATTTAAATCCTCCATTCATAGTAAATTTACCTATATTTTTAAACTGTTGTAATTTTGAAAATTCTTCTAATTTATATTTTTTAGTTTTTGAATCTTGTTTTGTAATTAATTCTCTTAGTTTAATATGAGTTTCTTTAATTTCAAGAAGGAGTTTATTATTTAAATAATTATTTTTAGTAAAAGCAAATGGGTCTGTAGAATTTAAATAATTATTAACTATAATTAATAATGTAATATGGTCGCTTTCACTATAAATTAAATTATTTATAGTTTTATTATAATGTTCAAGTTTTAATTTATTTTTTTTGTCTTCATCTGATAATTCTATAATTATATCACTTAAATTAGATACATGATGTAAAATTGCTCCTAAAATAATAGTATATTCTATACAATTAAAAAAATGACCACAAATAATCATTTTTGCAATTTTAACATCAAATTTATCAAATCCATCACTACATATTAAACCTAAACTAGATAAATCACCATTAGGGTCTATAAAATCCATTTCTTTAAGATTAGTATATGCTACTTTAACATAGTCTTTAAAACGTCCAAAAGGTTCTATCATATTTTTAACGAAGTTTAATGTTTTTTGAATATTATTTTCATTTTCTGTCAATTTAAGTAAGTTTAATAAATTTTTTGTAAAATCCTCTTCTAATATTTTAGGTTGTGTAAATTCATTAAAATTATTAAGTTGGTCTTTTGTATATAATTGAATACATTCACCCGCACACGTGCGTCCTGTTCTACCACATCTTTGTCCAATATTTGCTCGTGTAGTATAATTCTTACCATTAACAAAACAATAACGTTTAGCATCAAAGGATTTTGTATAAGCAATACCTGAATCAATAATATATTTTAACTTACCTTTAAATGTAATACTACTTTCAGCCATAGGAGTAGCAATAATAATTTTTCTAGCATAACCTTTTGGTATAGTTTTAGTTCCTCCAGTAGCATTATCAATTTCTGATTTAGTGTTTTTACTCGTTAGTTTATAAACCATAGGTTTATTATCAGCATGAAAAATATTTATATTATTATTAATTTTTTTAATTAATGTTTTAATATCACTTTCACTTGCTAAAAAAATTAAAATATTACCAATTTTATCATCGGCATCTTTAGAAGCTTCAATCGTTTTCATAATTTCTAATACTTTATCATAAGCCAAATTACTTAAACCCGATGCATTACTAGGTCCTTTTTTTGTTTGTAATTTATTAACTACAGGATATGTTGTTCCAGCATCAGGTAATGAATAAATTGAATAATCATAACCGTGTCCTATTCTTTTAAAATAATCTTCAAAAATAGAAGTATCCATTGTAGCACTCATAAATATAATTTTAAAATTTGGTCTTTTTTTTAAAATATTCATCACTAAAGAAATTACTGTATCAATATCTAAAGAACGTTCATGAACTTCATCAATAATAATACCACCATAATCTTCTAAATAGGGGTCTGCTCCAGTAATCATTCCTTTAACACTACCATCCGTTGTAAATAATAATTTTGTTGTTTTATCAAAATATTTTTTTTCATCCCCGTGTTTATAACCTACTATTTTATAACCTGTAGGAAATTTACCACCATATTCATTAGTTTCATTTTTTTTATCTATTATTGTATCACCTTTATCATCTAAATGAAATAATGGTACATCTAATAAAGTTGAAGCCCATACACCTGCACTTGCGGTAGTTTCTTGACGTGGTGTTGTAACAATAATTTTTTTTTCATAACCAAAATAATGTAGTAATAATTTAGGAATAATAACTGTTTTACCAACACCAGTAGGTAAACTAAGAATTAAAATTTTATTATTATGTATTTTTTTTAATATTTTTATTCTATCTGTATATGCTGTAAATAAAGTCCACCCTTTTGGGTCCTTATTGAATGCGAATTTACTATATATTTTAGAATAAGGTTGATTTGTTAGTGGATTTGGATATTTACCTTCAGGGTCAAATAAACCATCAGGACGTATTTTAAATGTACTCATTTATTATTTGTTTTATTCTATATTTATTATTTGTTTTATTCTATATTTATTATTTGTTTTATACTATATTATAAATATATATAATTATAAAGAAAAATATATAAAAATAAAATTGTTTAAAATAAAATTATTGAGAAAATCAAATGATTTAGTTAATAAAAAAATACTTACTATAAAACTAAATATAAATTTAATATCTAGTTTTACAATCAGCACAATAATGCCAACCAGCAAATTGACCGTCAGATGACATTATTTTTTTTACTGAATGAATTGCTGACTGTGTTTTACAGAACATACATAATGTTCCTTCTGGTGGGATACCAGTGTCTGCCTCATTGATTCCAAAAACAACATAACGTGGATGCTTTTGTTAATACAATCACCATCTGGTGTAATTACTATTTCAGAAATGTTAATACCATCAGAAGTTGGGTTTAGTATGATATTTTTTGTTAGTAAAAGTTCATTAATATTAACAGGAGGTGAAACTGTATTTATATTTTGTGTATTATCAGCCATTCTTGTTGATATGTTAAAAATCACGAATATAATATTTATATTTTACAATAAGAAAAACAATTTTTTTTATATTTTTATACTTTTTACCTAAAATTATTTTAAATTATTTTAAATACTAATTTAATATGTTTTTTTAACACTTACATTTAATGAATTTTTTTTTCTTATTTGTGTAATATCAACTTCATCTGAATCTTGATTTTGTTCTGTATAATTATTACTATGATGTTGCCAAAATTCAGGAGCACCCATTTTAAAAGGTTGATGATTATCAGCCTTATACCAATATACCATATCTTCTAATTTATTACTTTTACAGGTATTATCTATGACTAAACATTCATAATTTTCAGTACATTGGTTCATTACTTGACAAAATATTTCAAAGGTAGGAAACATACCCGCATAATGTTCATATAAACGTTTGCGATTAGAAACATAATTTTCTCGAAGAATAAATACATAATCTACATTACCTCTTAACGCAGGTGGAATACCTAACGAGAACTGCATAGTAATTAAAAATAAGAGTTTAAAGTGCCTACCATTCATAAATATTTGTTTAATAGTTGTATCTTTAATCCAACTAGGATCATACATCAAATCATCTAGAATTAAATAAGCAAAAGGGTCAATATTACTTCTACCATACATTCCTTCTTGTTGTTTCATTTTACTAACTACTATTTTTTGTCTCTTTACTAAATTTGCTACTATTTCAGGACTAAATTCTTCGTGTATAAAAAGACTAGGCATTAAATCACCATAAAACCTATTAGAACCTTCGGTTGCTGATATAACAGTTCCTATTGGTACATCACGTTTATAATATAATAAATCTTTTACTAAAAAACTCTTACCTGTATTACGTTTTCCAATCATCACTACAATACTTCCATTTCCAATTTTACTCATATCAAATTTTTTTAAATTTAAATTTGCCATTTTTATAGTTATTTTAATATAATTAGTTTTAATTAGTTTTAATTATTTTTTATTAATTTTTGTTAGTTTTATTAATTTTTGTTAGTTTTATTAATTTTTTATTATATATAATACTAATATTTTAATAGATTGTTTATATAGTATATTAAACGTAAAAATAATTAAAATATAAAAAAATAATTAAGTAAATTATAATTAATTTACTAATAATTAATTCATTAATTTAATAATAATTAATTCATTAATTAAATAATAATAAGTTAATTATAATTAATTCATTAAATCATCTAAATTTGGTGTTGTCATATTTAATGTAATTATTTCTTTAGAAGTATCAGTTTTAGATGCTGTAGAAGGAGTATATGTAGTTGGCTTTTTATACGTTGTTGTAGGTTTATATTTACCACTATTCCTATAATAATTTTGCTCTTTATTTGCCTCACTTAATAATGGATTATTATCATATAACCCTTGTATATTCGTATAAAATTTAGCATCTATATTTTCAGTAAAAACTTTACTCATTTTCTTTTCACACGATAAACAAATACCCTTTTTCTTACGTGGATTATTAAATTTAACTAATGGAAAGCCACACGTTTGACATTTAAATATAATTTCTTTTTCTTTTTTTTTAAATATATCTAGACCATACATAGATAAATAACAATTACCACATATTAATTCTAAATTAAAACTTGATAAATCATTCTGTATATTGTTTTTGCGATGTAGAATAAGTTGTATTGGATTATCTATCCATAAGTTTTTTACTTTACATTTTTTAGTAGAACAACAATACTCTGTAATAAGTTTATGTTTTAATAATAAACAAATAACTGCTATATCATTTGTAAAAGATGAGTTTTTAATAAGAATTTTTTTAAAATATAAATCTTTAGTATAAAAATCTATTGTTTCTTCATTAAATTCAAAACTTTGCTCTTTTTTTGTTAATTTAATCTCTTTTTTTTCTGTTTTATCTCCTTTTTTAGTTTCTGTTTTTTCTCCTTTTTTAGTGTCTTTAGTTTCTTCTACAATAGTTTCTTTTTTTTTAGATGTTTTTACTTGTATCTTTTTAGGTTTAGTTTTACTAATTTTATTACTTGTATTAATATCACTATCGTTATCATTATCATTATCACTATAACTATCAACATCGCTATTATTTACACTATTATTAGTTGAAATTAGTGATTCAAATGTAGTTGAGATTGGTATAGAATTATTTATAATAGATGTTTTTTCTTCATTTTCAGAATTATTACAATTATCATCACTATCACTATCCATATCAATAATTACATTGTTATGTTCATCATCATCATCATTATTATCATCATCATCATAACTATAATTATCATATTCAAAATCATCATTATTATTATCACTATTGTATTCGTATTCAAAATCAGACATTTTTAAATTTTATTCTTAATTCTAATATTATTTTTAATTTTATAGTTATTAATTTTTTAAATCAATTTTAATAGTAATTAAAAATCAATTTTAATATTAAATAAAAAATAATTAATATAAATATAAAAATAATAACTACTATAATTAATATAAAATTATCACACTATAATTATTATAAAACTAAATCATTATAATTAATAAACTATAAATAATTATAAAAATGAATATTTTTGAAAATTTATTTAATAAAAAACAAAAACAAAAAGAACAAGAAACAGAAACAAAAACTGAAAAGTTAGATAAAGAAATAAATAATTTAAAAATTATAAATGAGTTAAGAGAAAATATTGACTTAATTGAAAAACGTAATTTATTTATTGAAAAACAAAAAACTCAATTGATAATAGAAGCAAAAGCAAAATTAAATAATAATGATAAAAAAGGTGCTTTATTAATTTTAAATAAAAAAAAGAAAATTGAAGAAGAAATAAATAAAAATCAAGGTTCTCAATTACTTCTTGAAAATCAATTATCTAATTTAGAATCAGCAAATCTTAATAAACATATAATAAATTCATTGACAAAAAGTAATAAAGCAATACATACGTTAAATAAAGATTTAAATATTGATAAAATTGAAGAATTAATGGATGATATACAAGAAGAACAAGATAATTATAATACAATACAATCTATTATGGAACAACCATTACAACAAATTTATGATGACAATGAATTAAATAAAGAATTAGAAGAATTAGAAGAAGTAGAACAAATAGAACAATTTACAAAAATAGAACAATTTACAAAAATAGAAAATAGTGAAGAATTAAAATTATTAGAGGAATTAGAACAATTAGAAAAAATAGAACAAATAGATAATAAAGAAAAAATTAAGAAAACTAATTCTAATTTATTAATACCATTATAATAAAATAATTAATAAAAAAATTGATTTTTTAAATTATATATATATATCATTAATAAGACAATAGTATATCTATAAATTATAAACTATAAACTATAAAAATGGTTTCTGTATTTAATAATGATATTGATAATAATAATGAACAACAACAATATATATTAGATAATTTTCTTAATTTTTTCAATAAAAATAAAAATAATGATTTAAAACAATGGGTTAAAAATTTTGATGAACCAAATGGCTTTATGTTTACTGAAGCAGATGAAATTACTACAATTTGTAATGCGTGCGATCCAAAAGCAGAACTTGCTAATAGTATTGTTTGGTTTTTACGCAAATGTCAAACTATTTTTAAAAATGAATAAACTAAACTATTAATATAATGTAAATAATAATAAAAATAATAAAAATAATAAAAATAATAAAAATAATAAAAATAATAAAAATAATAAAAATAATAAAAATAATAAAAATAATAAAAATAAAATAAAAAATGATTATAATTTTTTATTTTTTTAACAATAATATATTTTATAAAAAGTAAAATAAATAAAATGAGTAAAACTAATCAACAAACTCAAAAAATAAAGAAACAAACTACTATTAAGCCAGAAAGAGATATAAATTCTAAAAATCAAAAAAAGAAAAAAGCAAAACAATTAAAGAGACAATTAAATAAACAATTAGAAAAAATAGTAATAAATTTTAGTAAATTATAAAAAATTGTTTTTAATTTACATTAAAATAATATATATAATAATATATATAATATAGTATAAAATAGTAAAAATGTATAATAATGATAATAATGATATAGGTGAACGTGTTCCACCTTCTATTAAATTGAAGAGAAAACAGATTAGAGAAAAAACAATTATAGAAAAAAATGAAGAATTAGAAAAAAAAAATGTATTACCACAGTATGCTAGAAACTTATTTAATAATTAATTATAATTAATTATAATTTAAATGAGGCATATTAGGACTAAGTTGCCATATCATATAAGCACACCGTTCTGGTATTTTTGCTTTTGAACCTGGAGTATCTACTTCTACAATTCTTGTTGGCTTAAATTGTTTATAATAATTTACAATATCAAGATTTTGTGTTGTTAAAGAAAGGTAAGTAATTTTTAATTTTTCATAATTTTTTTTAGCATCATCTAGAATAAGTTTCATTAATTTTTTACCTAAACCTGTTCCTGCTTTAGAACACAGTTTATGAATAAACATAAAACCTCCATCTTTAGAATATAATTTAGTTGATATATAAGCAATAATTTCTTTATTATTATGAATATATAAAATTCTATAATGTTTATCTTTTTTTAATGCTTTCATATCTTTTAATAGTGATTTTCTAATTTTATAACATTTACCATCTCCTGTTTGTCCTTTACATAAATCAGGAGATTTTTTTATTAGGGATTTAAAATGTGTATAAGTAGTATCATCTATAACTTCAGATAAAGTATAGTTTATATTAGTATTACTTTTTATTGTTTTTTTTATTGTTTTATTTATCATAGTAGAGTTATTACTTTTATGTTTAGTCTTTTTCTTTTTAGTTTTATTAGTAATCCCTTTACTTTGATTAGTATTTTGTAATTTCTTTCTGGAGACACTATTTTGTTTCATATTTATTTTATTTTTTTATTTTTAGTTATATATAATTTATATTTTTATATTTTCTAAAAATAAGTTATAAAAAATATAAGTATTATATAATAATTAATAATTAATAATTAATAAATAAAAAAAATAAAAGAGTAAAATAAAACTAGTATCCAGAAAGAATTAATAAAAAATGAAGAATATTAATTTATACATAATGTTATTAGTATGTATTTTTATAATACTACTTTTAGTTTCTGTTTTATATTTACAACATCATTATAAAAATGAAAGTATTTATATTTCTCAATTAAATAAACAACTTAAAAATCAAGAAGAGTTAAATAAAAATGAAACACAAACAGCAGTAAATCCTTATTATAATGATTATAATTATTATAATGATTATTATTGGTTTAATCCTTATAAATATTGGTACAATAGACACGATTATAATGATAGACATCATAGTAATCAGCCATATTACAAACATAAAACAGTTATAATTAATAAACAACCCACACAAGCACCTTCCCCAGCCCCTACTCAAGCCCCCGCACCCACACCAGCACCTTCCCCAGCCCCTACTCAAGCACCCGCACCCACACCCGCACCCACACCCGCACCCACACCCGCACCCATACCAGCACCCGCCCCTATTATTACCGTTAGTTTAACACCTCCTGAACCACAAGAAATATCTCCCCTCCCTACATTATCAGCACCTGAAAATATAATGCCTGAGAATATAATAATGCCTACATTATCTTTATAAAAAATAAAAAATTGATTATTATGAATTAAATCATTAAAATTATTAAAATTATAAGTGTAATTAATACAGTTTTTGATTATAAAGTTTATTTAATTATAAAGTAAAGTTAATTATAAATAATAAAAAAAATGAATAATAGTGATACAGGTTTAAATGAAAATTCTATAAAAAATGAACTTTATGGAACTAATTTAATGTTAGTTTATTGCGTCTATCATGGTGCGTGCTATCTTAGAAAATGCTCTAAAGCAGAGTGTGAAAAATATGAAGTTCCATTAAACTATAAAGCCCCTCACGCAAAACATTTAAGTGTATGTGATGAAACTGATTTATATAATATGGGTAGTTTTAATTTTTATGAAAATAAAGAAACTAATAATATAGATATAATAGTCATTCAAAAAATTAGAATAGATTATACAAAATTTGCTAATGGAACAGATTTTAGTGATTTTTATAATAAAGATACAGACACTATTACTGATGAATGTGGAAATGAAATACACTATAAAAATAATAATCTTATCGAATGGTTTGAATATATTCAATCTAATAAAGCAGATTTTGGTAATTTTTTAAATGAAGGTGAATCATTTTTTAACTATTAAATATAAAAAAAATATACTTATTTTAATTTATATATATTTATATTAACCATTTTTTCTTTTTTAACCATTTTTTTTATATTCCTCATAGTAAGTTTTTATTGAATCATTGAACTCTGTCTCTCTCATAATACAATAAGAACATTTACATTCGCATTGCTGATACATACCAGGGATAAATGATACACCATATGACTGATAATTTATAGTACGTAGAGCATTGTGTTTGCTACAGGTATTTTCACAAGAGGAGAATGAGTTTGAGGGGGTTGAGTCTGTATTTTCCATGTCTGTAAATGAATATACAAATATTCAATTATTATTTTTAATATTCAATTATTATTTTTAATATTAAAATATATATTTTTCAATTTTATTTTAAGTTTTTCTATTTTTTCTATTTTATTATATAGTTTATATTTACTATAAAAATAGTAATATTAATATTTTAATTTAAAAACTATTAATGAGTATTATATAAAATTGATTTCAATAAATAATAAGTTTTATATTAAAATTAAAATTATAATTAACATAAAGTTAAAAAGTATAACATAAAAATGTCTTATTTAATATCATCTTTAAAAAAAACAATGCCATACATTAAATTTTTTGATGTATCTATGCGAGATGGCTTACAAACATTACCAGCGACATATACATTAAAACATAAAAAAATAATGTTAGATAGAATAATAGATACCTATAAACCTGATTCTTTAGAAATTGGGTCACTAGTATCACCAAAAGTTTTACCACAAATGAAAGATTCACACGAATTATATAAACACGCAAATAAATATTATATACAAAAAAATAATGTATATAATCCACTATTTTACTTATTAATTCCACCAACTGAAAAACATTTAGAAATGGCAGAAAATTTAAATGTTAAAAATATTTCAATTATGTCATCTGTTTCTAATAAATTTCAAGAAAAAAATGTTAGATTATCACTTTATGAAACACGTAATAATATTATAAAAGCAGTAAATACATCTCATAATTTAAAAAATCAAAATAAGTTTAATAATGTAAAAGTATATATGTCTTGTATAACACATTGTCCTATTTCAGGTAAAATTGATAATGATGTCATTGTAAATGAATTATATGAATATTTAAATATTGATGATATTAATGAAGTATGTATATCTGATACGTGTGGTAAAATGAGTTTCAGTGATTTTAAACATATCATTGATTATTTAAATATTGATATGAAACATAATTTAAGTAAAGTAAGCATACATTTACATTGTAATGATAATTTAAATTATTATACTATTAATAATATTATAAAATACGCCATTAAAAATAAAATATATAAATTTGATGTGTCTTCTTTAGATGCTGGTGGTTGTAGTGTTACATTAAATAATGATGAACTAAATAATAACTTATCTTATGAACGATTTTATAAAGTATTATATTAAAATTATTTTATTATAAATATTATTTTATTATAAATATTATTTTATTATAAATATTATTTTATTATAAATATTTTTTATACATTTTTAAATTTTTTTCTTTTTCAATTGTATAATCCACAATTGGCTTAATATAATTAATTGTAATTTTATTATCTTTTTTATCAGTATCTTTTTTATCAGTATTTTGTTTATTATGTTTATCACTATCTTTTTTATCAGTTAAACTATAATCATTATGATACTCATACCATTTATGTAAATGAGATGATTTAACATTTTTTAATTCAGGAAGCCATTTTTTTATATAATCTCCATCATTATCGTGTTTAGAACTTTGTATCCAAGGGTTCATTATTGTTTGAGAAAGGGGGCGTGATGCTGTTCCACTAGAATTAGAACCACTAACTTGCCAGCCAAAATTATTTTGGGTTGGGTCATAATCATATAATTTAGAAGCAAAATAACGTTCTCCTAATTTCCAATCAATATGTAATAACCTACATAAAAAATTAGAAACAACCAAACGTCCTCTATTATGCATATAACCAGTAGTATTTAATTCAGTCATAGCAGCATCAACAATTGGATAACCTGTTTTACCATCACACCAGTTTTTAAAATGCTCTTTGCTTTCTTTATCTTCTTTCCATTTAATATTTCTATAACTAGGGTTTAATGCTTTTTCAGTATATATTTCGGGATGATAATGTGATAGATTGTAAAAAAAATCACGCCAAAACAATTGTCTAATTAACCCTTCATCGCCTGATTTTCCCAATTTTTTAAAAGTCCAATAAACTTCTCTTACACTAACACAACCAAATTTATTAAAGGGGGATAAATGGGTTGTTTGATAAATAAGATTATCACGTTCTTCATTATAATTACTCCATTCTTTTATACCTTTTAATATCTTTAAACCACAAGAACGCCCACCACATTCTGGAAGGCGGTCATTATATTCTCCCATAATTAAACCATTAGGTTTTATAATCTCATCTATTGTTAATACTAAATTATGTTTGCTAGATTTACTATTTACTTTATCTAGTTTATTTATTACATCTGTAATTAATTTATTAGTTGTATTGGATTTATTATTTTTATTATAATAGTTGGTATATTTATTATGAGTAATTTTTTTTATTTCTTTTTCTGATGATGTTCTCCAGAAAGGAGTAAATTTAGTATAAGGAGTTCCTGAACCAGTTAATACTGTTCCAATAGGATTTAAACAAATATCATCTAGTGATAAGCAATTTAGTTTATTTGTTTCGCATAGTTTTTTTATTTTAGCATCTCTCTTTTGACTATAATTTGTATAATCCATATTAAATGAAATTGTTTTAACATTATTTATTTCTTTTATTAATGTCTCTAGAATACTATATTCATCTTCTTTATCATTTTCATAAAAAACTGTTAGATTACTATTTTTAGAGTGTAATTGTTTATCTAAATCTTGTAAAGAATAACATAAGAATTGTAAGCAATTATCACTACGATAAGGATTTTTATTTTTATCAATTTGTTTTTGAGTAAAAATAAATATAGGTAATACAAAGTCGTGTGTTTTACAGGCTTCTATAAGAGTAGTATTATCTTCTAAACGATAATCTCTACGAAATATATGAATACAGATAGTTTTTTCTGTCATAATAAAAAAAAGTTAATAAAATTTACTTATAATTATAATAGGTATTTTGTTATAATTATAATAGGTATTTTTTTATAATTTTAAATTTATTAAATATAATAAATTATTTTTTTATACTTTATTTAAGTATTGTATTATCTTCATTACCATCTTCATTACCATCTTCATTACCATCTTCATTACCATCTTCATAATTACTATATATATCTAATCCCCAACAATTACATTGGGCACAACCGTCCCAAATATTTCCACAATTACCACATTTAACAAAATCATTAAAATAATGTTCGTCATTATCATCGTCATTGTCATCTTCATTTTTATCTTCATCTTCATTTAATTTATCACAATCACATCTTTTATAACCGTGCCATGAATTACTACATTTATAACATTTAACAAGATTTAAAGATAATTGTGAGTGAGGGTGAGTATCTATATACTCTTTTGATTTATCATCATTACAATGACACATTATTTCTTTATTTGATATTTCATCACATTCTCTACATTTAAAAACGTTAAGAACTTCATTTTCATATTCATTAATACCTTCAATATCACACATTATAAAAGTTAATAGTTTTACAAAGAAATAATAAAATAATAATAAAAGAATAAAATAATTTAAAAAATCAATTTTATAAAAGAATAATTTTATAATAATTAAAAAATAAATAAATTACTCTGGCGGTTTAAAAGTTAAAGGTGATAATTCTATACTACTAAATAATTTTTTAGTATTATTTTTTTCAAACTTATTTAAATTATTATGTTTATTATAGATATTAAAATTATTTTTAGAGTTTAATGTAATAAGTTCTCCAACTTTAGTATAACATTTATTTGATTCACAAAAAGCAATAATATCTAATTGACTATCATTAATTACATCAAACATTGTTATATTTTTATTTATAGTTTTACTAATTAAATTAGTTTGTTTCATATATTCTTCTATAACACACATAGATATAGTAAAATTTAATAAAAATTTATGTATTATTAGATTATTATTTCTAAATACATCTAGTAAAATTTTCATAATTAATGATGTTCCCATACTATCATTAATCATATCTTTAAAAATAAATGAAACATCTTCATCAAAGGTTTTATTAATAAAATAAGGTATAGTTAAATCATTATTTATTTTTATAAAATCTTTTAAAATTTCTATTAATTTATCAATATCATAATTAATTAGAGCAAACCAAAAATCAGTAGTTAGTTTAGTATTACTATTTTGAAAACAAATACCACAATCGTAGATTATCATTTGAGTAAGTTTAGTAGTCTCATTATATCTAATTTTCCAGTTTTTACAATGTAAATCTCCGTGAATAAAATTATCAACAAATAACATTTGATAAAAAAAAGATATAAAATTTAAAGATGTTTTAAATTTTGTCATATCACTTAGAGTAGAAACACTTTCTCCTTCAACATATTCACTAATAAGTATATCATTTGATTGAAATAGTATTTTAGGAAATATAACATAATCTGAACTTTCTTTAAAATTTTCAATAAACTGTTTTACATTATTTGCTTCATTATTAAAATCACATTGTAAATTTATATCTTCTAAAAAATCATCTATATTAAAAATTAAATTATATTTCATTTTAAAATAATGTATAGATTGTATATATTTTAGAATAGTAATTAATTCATATTGATTTTCTAAATCTTTTTCAATTGTAGGATGTTTAACTTTAATAGCAACTTCTAAACCATCTCTTTTACGTTTTCCATAATAAACTTGTCCTATACTACCAGAAGCAATTGGTTTAAATGTTGATATATCTATATAATCTTTAAGTTCAATACCTAACATTGATTCTTTAAATATGTTAATAGTATGTTCTAATTCATGATAGGGACATTGTTCAAATATATCTTCAAAATAGTTTATCAATTTAATAGAAATTTTACTTTCAGTTGTATCAATATGTATAATATTTGCTTTTACTTTACTAATATACCATTGAAAAAATTTAATATATAAACTACCTGATTTAAAAATAATATTTTTTAAAGATTGAAGTAATTCTAATCTACGTTTTTCATTTTCATTTTCATTTATAAGTTGATTTTCAACATCTACTATTTCTATTTTATATATATTTTCAATATGTGTTTTTATAGTATATAATGTTTTTAGTTGATTATAAATTTTATATAGATATATAAACATTATTTCACTTATTTATATAATTATTATATATATTTATATATTTATATTTATTTTTTAATAATTAAAAATATTAATTACTAATAAAAAATATTAATTACTAATAAAAAATAGTAAAATATATACAAAAGAAAAACGTATTAAATATAAAAGTATAAATAATAATAATTTAAAATATAAACATATATTTATAAGTAAAATATAATAATTTATAATATAAATAATAATATAAACATAAACTAAAATAGTATAAAGTAATAAATTTAAATAGTATAAAGTAATAAATACAAATAGTATTAATTATAAATTATTAATTATAAATATATCTAAAAATGAGTGGTTTAGCAGATATGGTAAAAGATATTACTTATTTTTATATTAAGTATTATTATGAAAAAGAATTAACTGATACAAATCAATCTAAATTAAGTGAAAACGCAATTAAAACACTTATTAATAAATTATATGTAGAAAAAGCAACTGAATTAAAAAAATACATTAGAGATACATTAAAAGAAAATTTAAAAGAAGCATATAGTTCATTTTCAACAGAAAATATCTTACTTGAAATGTTTAGCGATCCTGAATATTCTAAACATCGTGTCTTTTTAGAAATTATGAATTTTCAAAATAATTAATTTTTATTTTTATTTTTTATTTTTTATTTTTATTTTTATTTTTATTTTAATTTTAATTTTAATTTTAATTTTTAATTTTTTTATTAATAATAATTTAATTTCTTCTATAAATTTAATATATAAAAATGAAAAACAATAAAAAAACACAAAGTAAAAAAACACAAAGTAAAAAAACACAAAGTAAAAAAACACAAAGTAAAAAAACACAAAGTAAAAAAACACAAAGTAAAAAAACACAAAAATGTGCCCCATTTATTGAACCAATTGATGTATCTAATTTATCTAAAAGAAAACAACTAAAAAAGAAAAATGTAAATATTATTAAATCTGCAACAAGTGAAAGTTGTTTTACAATTGAAGCATTACGTAAAATAGCAACTAAATGGAATGAAACCCATCCTCAAATGAAAATCGAATTTTCTACTATTACTACTGGAAAAACATTATGGAATGCTATACATAATGTTATGAAATATAAATGTAATGATGAAGTATGTTGGTTAAAACAAGATTTTATTAAAGACAGTTATTTACAAAAAGAACTCTTAAAAAATTTCAAACCATTTATGCCTAAATCTTGGAGTGAAAACCCAAGAGAATGGTTAAATACAATTGATATTAGAGATGTTATGAATCAATACGAAATCAAATATCCTGAGTTTGAGTTTATTGGTCCTGTGCCTATGGATTTTGATACTAAAGTTGGATTTGGCGAATGTGTTGTAGATGAATTATGTAAAATAGATTTATCTGAATTAATGAAAAAAAATAAAACAAAAATAGGAGTTATTTTTAATTTAGATAAGCATACACAATCTGGCAGTCATTGGGTTGCTATGTATTGTGATATTAATAAAGGTGAAGTATGTTATTGGGATAGTTATGGAATAAAACCTAATCCTGAAGTAGTTGTATTAATGAATAGATTAAAAGAACAAGCATCAAAATTAACTAAACCTATTAAAATAGAAATTAAAATTAATAAAGTTAGACATCAATATAAAAATAGTGAATGTGGTATGTATTGTATTTATTTTATAACTAGTTTATTAGATGGCAAAACATTTAAAAATGTCGTTCAAACAATAGTTGATGATGATACAATGAATGGAAAAAGAAATGATTTTTATAATAAACATAAATAATAAAAATAATATAATCTAAAATAAACTAAAGTAATATAAAATAATATGTTTTAGTTAAATTTTTCTAAAAATTGAATTTTATAAGTAAAAGTTTATAAATACAATTACTTTATTTAATAAATAAATTTGAAAAATGGATCCATTTGAAGATATACCAGAACAAACATTATCACCAACATCAACATCAACACCAACACCAAATGAGATTTATTATACTATTGAAGATTTTATTCGTTATTTTCAAGAAGTATGTGCGTGTATTTGTGCTAAATGTGAAGTGAATAAAGCAGCAAATTTTAATTATTTATTAACATTTTTAAGTTATATTGAAAAAAATAAAGATTATGTAAAAAATGACTACAAATTGTGTAATTTAATTAGTTCTATTTTGCCTTTAACTTTATACTTATGTGAAGGTAGTAATAGTGATAAAATTAATAATTACAAGAAAAAACATAATCAATGCTTACGTATTTGTTATGAAAATGAAGAAAATGATAAAAAGTCTTTAGATGGGTTTGGAAAGATTAAATGTAATGAATATATTGATTTTGTTGATTATTGTTATTAATCTTTTATTTTTTATAATTTTTTTAGGTTAAGAAAAACAAAAATAGTTTATTTTTAAAACAATTTATTTTATTTTTTAAAAAAGATTAATATAAAAAATATAAAAATATAAAAGTATAAAAGATTAATATAAAAAATATAAAAGTATAATATAGAATTATAAAATATTATAATATAATAAATAATTATAGATAATATTTAATACTATTAAATTATATTAACCATTATTAACTATTAATAAACATTAATAACTATAAAATATAAAATGAGTGAAGATACTATTAGCCAACTTTATTATTCCCAGAATAATCTAGAGAATACCTTTAAACAAGTTTCTAATGAAATTATGAAAAGAACAAACAAAGATATTTCTAAAAATTCAGCCTATAGAACAACATTTAATAAAATGGCATCAATAACATACGATAAATGTCCTCAAAATGAAAGAAATTTATCAACCATTAATTCACAACTCGTTGATAAATCAGTTGGTTATTTTCATACTAAAATTTTTGAAAAAGAAAGTAATAAAGGTAAAATGAATGTAAATACAAATAATATAAATAATTCTAATAATACAAATACAACTAATAACAATGTATCATCTTTAACTAATACTGATACATCACACGGATTTACTATGGTAAAAGAAAATGAAAATATTGATAATAAATATAATGAATTATTAGCACAACGTAGTAATAATAATGGTGGTGGAAATCCTAATACTTATTTACCTCAACCATCAATATCATCATCTCACTATAATAATAGTAATGGCAATGGTAATTCTAATGAAACCATAATGAATGATTTTAAACATAATACAAATCAACCTCAAAGTAAAAATGATAAAGCATGCACTGATTTTACAGTTAAACCTTTTAATTTAAGTGATGATATGACCGACACATTATTTAATACTGAAAATGTTGATAGTCCTCTTTATCAAAATATTGAAAATTTACAAAAAATGGAAGGGTCAAATCCAATGGCTATGTTAGAAGATTATCAAAAACAACGTAATCAACAAGTTCAGTCTCAATCAGAAAATTATGAAAGAAATAAAAATCAAAATAATACCCAGCGTATTAATAATCAACAGAATAATCACTATACAAATGATATTTCTCCCAACCCAATTAATCAACCTACTAATGGAAATCAAATAGTATTAAGCAAAAATAATACGAATGCTACTACTAATATTAGTCAAACTGTTGTCGACCCAATGGATTTATCTAACTTAGGTAATGAATATACTCAAACTATGTTAAAAAAAATAGATAAAAATATGGTTAATGATAATAAATCTCAACCCGCATCTAATGTTGATTTAGCAAAAATGCAGGAAGCGTTAGTTAAATTACAAAAAGACACCCAACCTGATTATATTGAAAAAGTTCATTATATAAATGTAAATAGTGTTGATAGACAATGGGAAGAAAATGCCGAAAGTCGTTTTAAATTCCGTGTTAAATTTAATCAACATAATGAATTTACAGGTGCCGGTATTAGTCAAATGTATAAAAATGTGGTTAGTGTTGAATTAGTAAATGCGATTTTACCTATGGATTCAAGTATTGTACCCTTTGATACGCGTCTTTACAATGGTTTAATGAAATACCCTTACTTATTATTACGTATTGATGAATTAGACAGTGTTTTTAGAGGAACTAATAATTGGGTTGATAGAGCATTTTCAACACTTATATTTGATAAAGTATTTTTTTCAAGTGTATTATCAACCGAGTATATATCAGGGGCTGGCACAAGTATTGTTAATTCTACTCCAAAACAAGGTTTTACAAGTGAATATAATAGAGGGTTTATGAAATTTAATCCCGCTTATTTTGAAAAGAAAAAGTTTTATAATAATCCTTTAGCAAGTTTAAATAGTATGACAATCTCAATTACTGACCCTAGAGGTAATTTTATAAATACACAAAATGATGTATTAACAAATACAGCAATTACATTTACAGGAACATTAGATACTATTGGTGCTACATTAGAACTAGGTGCTTCAAATGCTTACCCTTTTAGCACTCATTTACTCCATAAAATGATTAAAATAGAAACAACAACCTATTTTTCAAATAGATTATTTAGAGTTGGTGATAGAATTTTAGTAAAAAATTTTACAATGAATACTTCAGGAACAAATAATAGTAGATTTCAAACATTTATTAATAGAGAAGAAGGTCATACTATTATTAATTTAGATTTAGAAACCAATGGATTAGCAGATACTAATAATAGAGGTTTTATTAAAAACTTATATATTAGTCCTCCAGGAACATTAAATGCCCTAAATCAAACTGTGGATGGTGATACTAATTATTATACAAATTTAGATTTTACAAGTGCTACTTATGGAACATTAATTAATATTGATTTACAATCTCATTTGCTCTTTAGAATAGTCACTAGAGACCCAGATACTTCAAATACATTAAAACCTATTAATATATATTAAATAAGTTTTTAGAAAATAAGTTTTTAAGAAAAACTTAACTAAAATCAGGATTTAAAAAATCCCGAACGCAAATAATTAAGTTTTTAGAAAAAAATTAACTAAAATTTTATTAAAATGTTTTATTATTTTTTATTTATTTTCTTATATAATATATAATATATAATTAATATTTGTTTTTATATCTACTATGGCATTAGCAAATAATAATAATAATAATAATTTAAAACGCGCTATGAAAGCAAGTTTGAATACGCACTTTAACAAAGAGCAAAAACGAAATCATATTTTAAATAGTATGAGTTTACAAGATAAATGGTTTGAAAAATTATTTTATGATAAATTAATTAAAAAAGAAAATGACAAACTTAAAACTATTAAACAAAATAGTACTCGTAGTAAAATAACATTAAATAAAAGTATGCACTTAGGTTTAGATAAAGATTTAGAAACTCAAACTGAACAAATTCATAATTATTTATATCAATTTAACGAAATTAAAAATTTTTTAGATACAATAAGCAAGGAGCAAATAAAAAAATTAATAGAAAATACTAATAATAACTTAAATCTATTAGTAGATATTATAATAGGTTTATTTCTCTATATAGAAAGTGAAGAAGAAAAAATTGAAATTGAAAAAGAAATTACAAATTCTTTAAAAAAATCAAGTAAATTTATAATAATGAAAACAAGTGGTAATCAAAGTGATTGTTTAATACATAGTATATTAATTAATATTAATGAAAAATTTAGAAAATTAACACCGAAACAAAGAAATACAATAGCATTTTTTTTTAGAAAAATAATATTTCCTTTAACTCCCAACATAGATGAAGACGTTAAAAATAGATTATTAACTGATCCTACAATTACTACAAATGATTTATATTTAGAGATTTATGATATTATACAAATAGCAATTTATTATAATATAAATTTTATTATAATAAATAATGTAACCATATTAAAAATACCATATGATCAAATAGAAGGAAAACCTTTTTATATAATAAATCATAGTGGTAGTCATTTTTCTGCTATAAAAGTAAATAATAATTATGGTATACCTTACGATAAAATAAATACTTATTTCCCTTTAGAAGGTGGTTATAAATCTAAAAAGACTAAATCTAAAAAAATAAATCTAAAAAAACTAACTCTAAAAAGACTAACTCTAAAAAAGACTAAGTCTAAAAAGATTAAATCTAAAAAGACTAACTAAAAACTTATTTTTTACTTGTTGTAAAATTTAATCTATCACTATAAAATTCAACTTTACCACAACTAACACAAGTAAATTCTTTAAACGTATTATCAAAAAAGTCTGTATCTAATAAAAAACCTTTTGCTCGTGTTGTAAGTTTCATTCTTCTCAATTTAAATAAATTATTATTACAAACAGGACATTTTAATTCAGATATTGAAAACCCAGTTTTTGATTTTTTATAACTAATATTTTTATATACAGCAGGAGTTTTTTTATTAAATAAACCACCTTTTTGTGTTTTAACTTTATTTGTCTCTTTATTAAACTTTTTATTTGTTTTTTTTGTTAAAGTTAAATGTTTTTTTATTAGCATTTTATTAATATTTTATTTATTTATTAATATTTATTAATATTTTATTTATTAATATTTTATTTATTAATATTTTATTTATTTATTAATATTTATTAATATTTTATTTATTTATTTATTAATTAAATAAGTAAAATTTTAATTTAAAATTTATTTTATAATAATAACTATAACTATAACTATTTAAATTTATTAACTTATTTATCAACTCATTTCATTATGGCTAAAGCAACGATTTATACAAGTTTAATGTCTTCAAAGACAATTACTGTAAAAGAATGCCCTCTTAGTGGAGAATTACCTTATCATATGAATTTTAATAAAGTATTATCACACCCAGAATTATTTGATAATATTTCTTTACTAGTTGAAAATACAATTAAAACTAAAGAAACAAATAAAGAAATAGAATTTAATAAAATTTGTGCTACTAGTTCAAGCGCTATTCCTTATGCTACTAATATAGCAACTAGTTTTGAAAAAGGTATGTTATATATAAATCATTCTGGAAACGATAATAGTGATAAAGATAATATAAAAAATATAAAAATAGAAGGTGGAATGGAAATTGATGATAAAATTGTATTGATTGAAACAATTGTAAGTAATGATTTTCTTTTAAATAATATAATGAATAAAATTAGAAAATATGGTGGCAATATAGTAGGTTTAATATTAATTGTTAATTTATGTGAAGGAGAATATGTAAATTTAACAACACAAAAAGAGAAAATAATACCAGTATTAAATGTTTATGATATATTTAATCATTTAGAAAATAATAATTTAATTGATTTATATTACTGTGAAAAAGTTAAATTTTATTGTGAAAATAAAACGAAAGCAAATATTAAAAAATTATTACCTCAACCAGAAGAAGTGAAAGAAGAAGTGAAAGAAGAAGTGAAAGAAGAAGTCAAAGAAGAAACAAAAAAAGAAATATTTGTTAGTCAATAATATTTTTAATATTATTTATATTTATTACATTATTTTCATTATTTTATTATGTTTGTTTAAATTATTTATATTTAATTAGAAAATACTTATTTATACCTTAATTTTTTATTTTTAAAAATATATAAATTTAAAAATAAAAAACTTTAAGATTAATATAAAATAAAAAAATATATTAACAATATTAATAAAATAATATTTGTATTTTAATATATTAATTTTATTTTAATAAATCATAAATTTTTAATTATTACTTATTAACTAATTATCAACTACTAAAATGGCATCAACAATGTCAATGTATGTATTAAAGCGTAATACTGAGCGTGAAGAAGTTTCTTTTGATAAAATCATTAAACGTATACAAAAATATTCTAAAGATTTAACTAAATTAAATGCTATTGAATTAGCACAACAAATTATTGCCCAAATTTATGATGGTATTCCAACTCATAAGATTGATGAATTAACTGCTGAAATTTGTGCTGCTAAAACAACATTACATCCTGATTATGGAAAATTAGCATCCCGTATTAGTATTAGTAATCATAATAAAAATACAAGTCCAAGTTATAGTGAAGTTATACAAGTATTATGGGACAACAAAGATGTTTTAGGAGAACACTGTCCTCTCATTAATAAACGGTTATATGATATGGTAATGGAACATAAAAATAAAATTAATGCTACTCTAGATTATGAAAAAGATTTTAATTATGATTATTTTGGTTTTAAAACATTAGAGCGTGCTTATTTAATGCGAATTAATGGTAAGATTATTGAACGTCCACAACATTTATTAATGCGTGTTGCTTTAAGTATTCATAAAGATGATATTAAAGAAGCACTTAAATCTTATAAATTAATGTCAGAAGGTTATTTTACACACGCAACACCAACCTTATTTAATATGGGAACACAACGAGAACAAGCCTCAAGTTGTTTTTTACTTACTGTAGATGAAGATAGTATTGACGGGATTTATAAAACAATTAAAGATTGTGCTAAAATCAGTAAATGTGCTGGTGGTATTGGAGTTGCTTTTCATAAAATTAGAGGGAAAGGTAGTCGAATTAGAGGCACCAATGGCATTAGTAATGGTATTGTTCCTATGCTTAAAGTATTTAATGAAACAGCACGCTACGTTGACCAATGTTTTACACCAGAAACAATCGTTTATACATTAAATGGACCAAAGGCTATTGAAGATATTGCTATTGGAGAAAAAGTGCTTACAAGTAATGGTTCATACGCAACTGTAAATTTACCAGTTCGTCATGAATATAATGGCGAAATGTTAGAAATACAAATTAAGCACGCACTATATCCAATAAAAGTAACAGGAGAACATCAAATAATGGCTTTGAAAGAACAAACTAAAGGCTTAAATTTTAATACAATATGTAATAGATTAGATAAAAATATAATAAAACCAGAGTTTTACGATGCAAATGAATTACAAATAGATGATTTTTTAATCTTTCCAAAACCAACGTATGAATTAGATATACAAACTATTACAGAAGATGATTGTTATATGTATGGTATTTTACTTGGAGATGGTTATATTTCAAAGTCTGCTTCTGGTGTATCTTTAAATAATACAACTAAAAATGATATTATTACTTTTGTAACATCTTATTTACAAGATAGAGGTATAAAAGTAAATTCTTATATAGATGATGAATCGCCTAAATGTACAGTGTTAAAATGGTCTACTGCTAATCCAGGCTTTAAATTTTTACAATCTCAACTATATAATAATAATAAAATTAAACGATTTGAACCACAATTTCTACATTTACCATTAAATAAAATAAAACAAATTATTAAAGGTTTAATTAAAACTGATGGTTGTATTGGAGAAAAAGAAATCAGTATTGAAATGACATCTTATTCTATTATTGAAGCATTAAGATATATGTTATTACGTCTAGGAGCATTAAGTTCAGGTTATGAAAAATTTAGTAATGAATTAATAGTATATGGTATTAAAATACCTTATATTAATGAATTAGATGACATAGTTCCCAATATTAAGTCTAATATTATAAATAATGATAATAATACATTTTTGTGTCATAATAATTATATTTATTCACGTATAGAAACTATTAAAAAAATACAATATGAAGGAACAGTTCATGATTTTGAAATTGATACACCCCACGATTATACTGTTGCTCATTTAGGTATAGCACATAATGGTGGAGGTAAAAGGGCAGGATCCATCGCTTGCTACTTAGAACCGTGGCATTCTGATGTATTAGACTTTTTAAAATTAAAATTAAATACTGGTATTGAAGAAGAACGTGCCCGTGATTTGTTCTATGCTATGTGGATACCCGATTTGTTTATGAAACGTGTGGAAGAAGATGGGGACTGGTCTTTTATGTGCCCCGATCAATGTCCCAATTTATATTTAACTTATGGAGACGAATTTGAAAAACTTTATACACAATATGAAAAAGAAGGGCGTTATATTAAAGTTTTAAAAGCAAGAACAGTATGGGAAGCCATACTTACATCACAAATGGAAACAGGAACACCTTATATTGGTTTTAAAGATGCTGTTAATATTAAAAATAATCAAAAGAATTTAGGAACTATACAAAGCAGTAATCTTTGTCACGAAATATGCGAGTATACATCACGAGATGAAATTGCTGTATGTAATTTAGCAAGTATTGCTTTGCCTAAAATGATAGAAACAAATAAAGAAGGCACTCTTTTTTTTAATTATGAAAAATTAAGAGAAGTCGTTAAACAAGTTGTTCGTAATATAAATAAAATTATAGATTATAATTATTATCCAGTGAAGGAAGCAGAGTATAGTAATAGGAAAAACAGACCACAAGGACTTGGATGTCAAGGACTGGTGGACCTTCTTGCTATGTTAAAAATACCATTTGATAGTGATGAAGCCAGAGTCATAAATCGTAAGATATTTGAAAATATGTATTTTGCTGCTTTAGAATGTAGTATGGAAATTGCCCGTAAAAGAAAGAAATACGTCCAAGAATATAAACGTATTATTAAATTAGGTTCAGGAACCGCTGAAAATCCAACTGAATTGTCTCAAGAAGATAAGGCAAGACTACAAGAATTAAAAGCAACTCATTTTATTATTGATGATGAATTAAAATTACCAAATCAATACGCTGGTTCTTATGCTTCATTTATAGGTAGTCCTATATCAGAAGGTAAATTTCAATTTGATTTATGGAATGTTGAACCTAGTCCTGAAATGAAAAGTGAATGGGAAACATTAAGAGCCGATATTTTAAAACACGGTATTCGTAATTCTCTTTTAATTGCTCTTATGCCTACAGCGTCAACAAGTCAAATATTAGGTTGGAATGAATGTATTGAACCTTTTACGAATAATATATATACACGTAAAACATTAGCAGGAACATTTGTAGTTATAAATAAATATTTAGTACAAGATTTACTTGACTTAGGTATTTGGAATCAATCAATGAAAGATAAAATTATTATGAATGATGGTAGTGTTCAAAACATAGATGAAATACCTCAAAACATAAAAGACCTTTATAAAACAGTTTGGGAGATGAAACAAAAAACACTTATTGATTTAGCAGCAGATAGAGCCCCATTTGTATGCCAAACACAATCAATGAATTTATTTGTTAAAAATCCTACTTATAAAACATTAAATGCTATGCATTTTTACTCTTGGAAAAAAGGGTTAAAAACAGGAATATATTATTTACGCTCACAAGCAAAAACATCAGCACAAAAATTTAGTGTTGATTTAAAATCAAATTCTACAAAACAAGACACTAATAATAAAGATAATAAAGATAATAATATAACACAACATAATACAAATGAAACTCAAATTCATATCGAAGTTAAAGAAGAACCTGAATGTTTAATGTGTTCTTCGTAATAAATAGTATTAAATTATTTATATTTTTTATTTTTTATTTTTTAATTTGTTAAAAATTGTGTATTTTTTTACACAAATAATAACACATTTTATAACTTAAAGAGAATACATTTATAACATATAATTACAATTAGTAAAATATAAAAATGACTGATACATTAGATATAGTTAAACTTATAGAAAAAAATCCTATTACACGTCTTTCTAAAGATTATCAAAGTAAATTAATTACAAAAGTTAAAGAAAAATTTACTAATTCAGAGCAACAATTATTTGTTGCAAGTTTTTATTGTTATTTAAATCATGATTATAATAATGAATTTATAATAGATTTTGATACTATTTGGAAATGGGTATGTTTTACAAGAAAAGATCATGCTAAAAGATTACTTGAAAAATATTTTGTATTAGATTTAGATTATAAAATTTTGCTCCCCCTCAAGGGGGAGCAAAACTTAAAACAAGATAAACGTGGAGGTAATAATAAAGAAACTATTTTATTAACAATTAATACCTTTAAAAAATTTTGTTTAAAAGCAGATACAAAAAAAGCAGATGAAATACATAATTATTATATAAAACTTGAAGAAGTATTACATGATACTATGAATGAAGAAACAGTAGAATTACGAAATCAATTATTAATTAAAGATGAAAAAATTAAATTAAATGAAATTAAATATAATAATGATTTAAAATTAAATAAACACAAAATATTAATTGAAAAAACAAAAGGTAAAAGATGTGTTTATATCTCTGAAATTGAAGAACATAAATTTATAAAAATTGGTTCAACTAAAGAAACTTTGGCAAGACATAATCAATTAAATAGACAGTATGGTAATTCAATGTTTTTAGAAATATTTGAATGTGATAATTTTAGAGATGTTGAAGAAAGTATATTGGCAGATGCTACTATAAAAAAATATTTACATAGACAACCAATTAATGGTCATATGCCTCAAGAAATAGTATTATTAAATGATGAATTTAATTATAATCAATTATTAAATATTGTTAAACATTATGTATCACAAATTATTTTTTTATCACCAATACAATTATTAGAAAAACAAAAATTAGATTTAGAAAAACAAAAATTAGATTTAGAAAAACAAAAATTAGATTATAATCTAATATCTAATATATTAAATAATGAGTTATATATTAATACAGTAAAAGAAATATTAAATAATAATTTGCCTAGTCTAATAACTAATATTAAAGATTATCAACAAAATCAAAATATAATAAATAATAATACATTATTATCTAATTCTACAATTGAACCTATAATTAAACCTATAATTGAACCTATAATTGAACCTATAATTGAACCTATAATTGAACCTATAACTGAGCCTATAATTGAACCTATAACTGAGCCTATAATTGAACCTATAATTGAACCTATAATTGAAACAATAACTAATATAGAAAATAGACAATTAAAAACAAATGAAACACAAAATCCTAATTATAATATGACTATAAATTTAAATATTAAGGGTAAAACGCCTAAGGGGCAAAAAATACAAAAAATAGACCCAGATAATTTTAAAAATATAATAAAAATATATGATAGTATGATTTATCTTTTACGTAGTCCAGAAAATAATGGTTTTCAAAAATCCAGTATTCAAACAGCAATAAAAAATAATAAAATATATAAAAATTTTAGATGGAATTTTGTAAAAAAAGGTGAAGACCCTACAATTGCTAATATTTTACCAACAGTAAATTTTAAAGCAAAACCTCCAATACGTTCAACAATACTTAAATTAAATTCAACTAAAACAGAGATTTTAGATTCTTTTTATACAAAAGAATTTCTAGGAAAAGAATTAAAAATAAGTAAAATAAAAGTTAAAAATATTATTACAAATAATGAATTATATAATAATAATTATTATATAGAATATTTAAAATGTCCTGACGATTTATTAATTAAATACAATAAACCAATAAATAGAATAATACCAACTAATTCAAAATCAATTAAACAAATAAATCCATTAAATAATGAAGTCGTAATATTTAATACTTTTAATGAAATATATATAAAATATAGTTTTTGTAGTTCAACATTAATATATGCAATTAAAAATAAAACAATTCATGGAGGATTTTTATGGGAATATAATAATTAATTAATAATAATGTATATACGTAAAACATCAGCACAAAAATTTAGTGTTGATTTAAAATCAAATTCTACAAAACAAGACACTGATAATAAAGATAATAAAGACGTTGATATAGCAACAACTAATAAAAATGAAACTCAAATTCATATCGAAATTAAAGAAGAACATGAATGTTTAATGTGTTCTTCGTAATAAATAGTATTAAATTATTTATATTTTTTATTTTAATTTATTAATTTCTTTTTTATTTCTTCTGTTTTTACTTCTTCTTTTTATAAAACATAATTTGTTTTTTACCATTTTTAAGTTTAATTTCTCCTACAGGTTTAGGTAATCTATTTTTATATACTAAATTTTCATTATAAATATACATTTTACCCATTGCGTTAGGTTTTTTATCAGCATAATATAATTTATCTTTTATATTCATTTTATCATATAAATCAAAAACAAGTTTTTCAGGTGTAATATCAATTGTATCAATTGTATCTTGAATAGATGGTGTATAAATATAATTATCTCTATTTTCAGTATCATAATCCATACATATAAGATTTTCATTTTCAGGAGATAATTTATTTTTACTATAATTTATACTACAATCAAAAGCAGACATTTTCATTAAATTTTGAAATTCATTCACAATTTTTTTCTTTCTTTCAGCAACCATATATAAATGTTCATCACTTGTTACTACTTTAAATGCTTTATTACTTAAAGCAGGATTGGTGTAAGTATAAATATCAGAACGCACATCTTGTTTTGTAATTGTCTTCACTAATTCAGGAGTAATTGTAGACATATATAAAAATACTTCTACTGTGCGGTCTTGTTTTGGTAAATTTAAATGAGACCCATTACGCACACCACGCCCAATAATCTGTGTTATTAAGACTGGTTGCCAATAAGGTTCCATGATATGAATATATCTTACTTCTTTTAAATCTAAACCTTCAGCCCCAGTTTTTGTGGTCATAAGCATTTTTATAACATCGCCAGTATAATTATTTTTATAATTTTTCTTTAATTCAGCAACTAATAAAGAACAACTACTGTCTAATTTATCAAATTCAGAATTATAGATATTCCGTAAAATTTCACGTTTTGTTTTATCTATAGCACCAGTATAAAACATATATTTATGTTTATCTTTATCTTTTTCATCAATATCTAAAACCCATTTCCATTCATTATTTACTTTTGTTTTTTTTATATCAAATTGCGACCATTTCCCAGTTTGTTCTAGAGCAAGAGCAAATGTATTTAATCCAGTTAATGTTAAAAAATTACTATAGACAAATAGTTTGCCTTCTTCTTTTAAAATATTAGAGATCATTTTTAAATATTTTGGTGAATATTTAGCAAGACTACCATTTTTTATGTCTAAATATTTATGTTTATCTTTTGCTAATATTTTTAAGTAAGTATCTTTAATCGTTTTTTCATAGGCTGACTTTGACATTGTATCTATTTCATCATCATCAATTATTAAATCATTATCTAAATGTTCAGATAAAGTTTCAACTTGTAAAAGTTTATCTTTCACTTCTTTATTATCATAAGGACTACCAATTTCTTCTGGAAATACAAAAGAACAGGCTAACCTACTGTATAAACGATAGGTTGATGATACATTATCTTCTTTATCACCTTGGCGTTTTTTCTTTCTATCATCTTCTATTTCTTCATGTCTATATTTTTCATATTTAGATAATTGATATGAACTCATTGGTATTGGGTCTATATTAGTAGATATAAGTTTAGGATAACGTGTTTTATCTTGATAACCATAATAAGAGGTTAAACCTACAATACGGCGTTTAATTAATTCTACATTTTTTAATTTATTGATTTCAGGATTATAAAATTGTCTTTCAAATTCATCTTTATCTTCAGGAAAACACGTTTCTTTTTTCTCATTAATAAGTATTTTATAACCCATTTGTTGTATTAATTTTTCAATTTGTTGATAAAATATTGTGTCATCAATATTACTTTCTGGTTTATAAATAATGCCTTTCCCTTTTGGTTCTGTTATAAAATCATCGGGATTTTTGGTGACTTTAATAATTTTGCGTGTTTTATCAATAATAATTTGGTCGACATAGTCGTTTTGTTTTAATTTATATCTAATATTTTCATAATTTATATTTAATCCACCATCATACAAAGTTTTAAATTTAATCTCTAGAACATTCATATATCCTCGTAAAATATTATAAATTTTACTAATTTCAATAACTTGATTAATAATTGGTGTGCCACTTAAAAATACATATTTTGGATTTTTGGCATCCATAAATAATTTATAAAACAATTTACCACTAACACTTTTTGAATTCATTGTATTACCTAAATTATGAACTTCATCTACAATAACAATTTTATTATCAAATATACCTTCTTTGAGTAAAGTTGATTTATTAGGAGCATCATAATGTAAAAATTTAAATCTATTATTTATCATATCATTAATTTGTTTATCTAATTTTTCTTTTTGTGATGAGGTTAAATCATTGTAATTGGAATTATTATTTGTAAAATCTATAAAAAACACACCTTTATTATCATTCATAGATTTTTCTGAAATACCTAACTCTTTTGCCAATTGTTTTTCACTTTCTTTTTCACATTTATTAAACACCCAATGATTTAATGTTTTGAAATAATCTGTTCCACATTGTTTTATTTCTTTTCTAAAATTCTCTTCTAAATTTGCTTTACTAACAAAAAGAACTTCTTTTTTAGTATATATTGCTTCAGCAATAGCAATAGAAGCACACGTTTTACCGTGACCTAAACCAACATATAATAATAGACCTCTCATAGGACTTCCATCTTGTAAATAATCACGGGTTAAACGTTGAATAGTATTTAGTCGCATTTCGTTTTGTTCTTTAATACGTGGTATTTCTTGTTTAGTAGTATAAGATTTATTGGTTTCGTCATATTGAGCAAAAGTAGTATTTACCCAATTATAAAAATGCTTACGGTTAGGTAATTCCCATATACTATTTTTAGGATAAACTTTATTTTTAATTACTAATGGAATATATTTCTCTAGAGACTTAGTTATTTTATCTTCTTTATTTGCTTCTTTTTTATCTTCTTTTACCATTATATCTTTTTTAGTTTGTCCTGTTTTATTGTCATCATCATTTATTTTAACTGTAATAAAGTTTTTTTTCTTTGATACTTTAATAGTTTTTTTAGAAATACTTTTAGGAATACTTTTAGAATTATTTTTAGAATTACTTTTACTTTTAGGTTTTTTCAATGTTAATTTAGACATATTATAAGTTTAATTAGTTTAATATAAAGTAGTTATAAATTACTAATAGTAGTTTATCTAATATAATATTATATTTTATATTTTATATTTTATATTTTAATTATATAATTATAATAGTATATGTTTTTTTTAATTATAAATAGTTGCATAAATATAATAACAACTAATATAATAAATTATATTTTATTTAATTTATAAATAATACAATAAAAATATAATAATATAGTAATATAATAAATATAATAATATAATAAAACTATATTAATAATAAATATGTCAAAATATAATAATTCTAATAAAAATTCTTCACTATTAAAAAGTAAGAAATCATCATTACCAAAAAGTAAAAGTTCTTCACTATTAAAAAGTAAGAAATCATCATTACTAAAAACTAAATCAAAATCACTATTTAATAATAATTTAAATAATAATTTTAATAATAATTTAAATGATACTGAAAGCACAATTACATTTTCAATAATAAATAGTAATTTTAGTAAAAATAAAAAAAGTAAAACAAGTAAAAAAAATGAAAATAATAATAAAACATTTTTAACAAAAATAAGAACAATAAAAAAAAATAAAGTATCACAAAGTAAAAAAGATAAAGTGATTGAATTTTTAGATGATAATTTATATAATTTAAGAAATAAAAAAATAATTCAAGGTAAAAAATTAGATAGTGAATTATTTAATGATGATAAATTAAATTGTATTTGTAGTAATTTACATAAATTACATTTAGAAGAAGAATGTAAATGTAATACAATGAAAACCTATAGTTCTCAAGGCAAAAGCGGAGCATCTATTCATTCTATTATGTGTAAAATAGAAAGTAAAAAAAAACAAATTAACAATGAACATAACTATGAAAAACAAATCTTAAAAGTTGTTCCCTTAAATAATTATTATATCAAATTAAGAACAGAAACAAAAAAATATATGTTTGTAGAATTAGATGGGTTTACAATACAAACATTAATTAATACATATGTGTATAATGAATTACCTTTAAACACAGTTAAAATTTTAAATTCTGGTGTATGTAATAAAAATAAAACAACAAAAGGTAAATATCAAGGTTATAATTTAATGGAAGAAGCAAATTTAGGTTCAGGAAGAGATTTTTTAACAAATATAATTAATGGTAAACTTGATAGTGATTTTAATATAACGAATGATAAAAAAAGATATATTACTTTTATAAATGGTTTATTACAAATAATATTAATAATCGGTCATTTACAATCTTCATCTCTTGAATTTTTTCACGGTGATTATAAACCAGAAAATGTATTTGTATCAAAATGTCCTTTAACTAAAACTAAATACTTTAAATACAATGTTTTTGGTAAATCTATAAAAGTAAAAAATTTAGGATTTGCTGTATTAATTGCTGATTTTGATAGATCGTCAATGACATTAAATAGTTATTATAAAAATACAGATAAAAAATATCGTTTAATATCACCTATTTTATTTAAACCTTTATTAACAAATTATGTAAATAATATTATTAAAGATTATGGTGATATAGACCCTGATAATTATAAAGAAGATATTAAAATTAAAAAATTATTTATTAGTCATTTAATTCCTAGAAAAATGGATCCAACGATAACTGTATTACGCTCTGCGGGTGTTAAATTATATAGAGATTTTGATTTATATACATTTTTTATAAGATTAATTGAAAATGAAGATATGAGAAATTATATAGTTAAACATCAAATAAATGATACATTAATGAATTTTATGAGTTCTAATTTTAGATCAGAATTATTTAATATGCCAGTAAAAAATATTTCATTAAACGAAAGTGCTTATATTGTTGTTGAATTATTAAATAAACTAAAAGAACCTTTACCATTAATATTTAACCATAATTATATAAATTCTTTAAAGAACTTAAACTATAAATTATTTGATATGTAATTTAATGATTTACCTATTTTTATTATTTTTATTATTATTTTTATTATTATTTTTATTATTATTTTTATTATTATTTTTATTATTATTTTTATTATTATTTTTATTTTTATTTTTATTATTATTTTTATTATTATTTTTATTATTATTTTTATTATTATTTTTATTATTATTTTTATTATTATTTTTATACTTTTAAATTTATTATTGTAAAAAAAGAATATAAATAAAAACTAACTACTATTATTTAGACATAAAAATAAAAATTACATATAAAATTATATAAAAAATACATAAACATAATTAAAATATGACTGAAAAAAAACAAAAAAGTTCATATTTTAATACAAATGAAGTTAAAAAATTTACATTTACACAAGAACAATATAGTAAGTTAGAATTGGAATATAATAGAACTATACTGTATAATACACTTTTAAATAATATTGAAAAAATATTAAGTATAAATGAAAATAGCGAACAAAATAAAAGAAAAAAATATGAAAATAAAAATATAATAGAACGATTTGTTTTAGAATGTATTAATCATGGAGTATCACCAGAAATAATACATAATAATTATAATACAAATAATAATTATAATACAAATAATAATTATAATACAAATAATAATACACTATTAAATGAAACGAATTATGAAACAGAAACAAATTATGAAACATTATCATATTATTTCTTATTTAATCCTATACTAAATGATGGAACAAAACTATGTTCTATATTTTATTTCAATAAAATGATTAATGAATATAATGAAAAAAAAATAAAAGTATCTACAGAAATAATATCAAAAATAGAAAAAGAATTTATAAAAGCCAATAATGAATTTAGAAAACGCCATACTGATTTTAAACATATGATAGAAACGCAAATTATTAATCTAGGAAAACAAATTGAATGTTCTATAAAATTAGAGAATGATACTCATTTTATTATAAAATATAAAGATTATACTAAAATTATAAATTCCAATCGTTATTATAAATTAATGAAAAATTATGATAAACCATTTCCTTATGATATTATACGTATGATATTAAGATATGGTATTTTTGATACATCAAGCCAACAATGGAGTATAGGTATAGAATTATATGAAACAATTAGTGAATTATTTGATATTAGTTTTGAAACATTTGCTAGTCCTTTAAATTTTAATATGTATCGTTTTTGTTCTATTTTTAAAGATACAGATAGTATTTTTGGAAGTGTAGGAAGTTTTTATAATCTAAATTATGAGAACTTAATATTACAAAATATAAAAGGCGTTTTTTTTAATCCACCTTATTTACCTATTCTTATGAAAAAATGTTCTTCACAATGTTTAACACTTCTGGATAAGATGAATAAACATAAATTTGACTTTACCATATTCTCATTTTTACCAAATTGGGATGATGCTGATTATATACAATTTTTAATAAAATCTAAATATATGGTTGAGTATAAAGTAGTTAATAGAGGTAATTATATCTTACAAGAAAAAGATAAAGGAAAGCTTATCACTGGAACATTTGATTTATTAGTTATTGTTTTAAATAGTAATAAAAATAAATGGGATGAAAAAAAGAAAAATGAAATGAAAATGAATTTTAATACTATAATTAAAAATATGAAAGAAGAAACAAAAGAATTATTTTATAAAAAATAAATTTTTCATAGTTTTATCACATAAAATTATGTGATACACTTAGTGAATTATTCAGTTTTTTAGTGTTTCGCATATTTATGACGCATACAATTTTGTTTAGTATTGAATGTCTTATCACAAACATCACACGGGAACGGTCTGAGTTTTGTATGTGTCCGTTCATGTGCGTCAAACGATGTTTTGCCAGATAAGACCACATCACAATGACTGCACTTAAAAGATTTTTGACCAGCAGGTTTTTTTTTATGTATTCTTTCATGTATTGTCAATGATTGTTTAGTAGAAAATATTTTGCCACATTTACTGCACTTAACCACTTGGTAGTCATAAGGTCCCAGTTGTTGTGGAGGTGGCGGTTGTGGTGGCGGTTGTGGTGGCGGTTGTGGTGGCGGTTGTGGTGGCGGTTGTGGTGGCGGTTGTTGTAGTAGTTCTGGGTATTGTTTTAGCCACTGTTTAACAAGACGATTGTGTTGCAATACTGTCATACCACATGAGCAATGAATGCCATATCTATTTATTGTGTGGTGTTTGTGTGTACGTTGTCCCCTACGACCTATCAAAGGGTTTTTCACAGGCATTTTGCGGTGTCAATAAACTTAGTGTTGATTGAGTATTAGTTTTGCATGTTTAATTTTTATACTTATATATAAAAAATTCAATTTTGTTTTATTTTCCACTTTTTATCCATTTTTTTATTTTTTATTTTACTAACACAATTTAATACTATACATAATAAATTTTAATACATTTAAAAATTGATTTAAAGATATAATTATAATTTAAATTATAATTAAAAGTTTGTTATATTTTACATTTTTATATATTTTATTCATTTATACTATAATTATACTATACTATACTATACTTATACTATACTTATACTATACTTATACTATACTTATACTATAATAAATTTAATAAATATTAATAAATTATAACATAAAAACAGTTTAAATGACGTCCCAACAAAATTATAATAAAGTCTCTTATGAATTAGTAGCAACTCCTGATGAAATTGTATCTGGCTTTATTAATCCTTTTAATAAAGTAAATAAATTAATTACTAAAAATACAGTTCAAAATATATTAAAAAAATATGGTGTATTTCAAAATATTAATAATTTAGATTTTTATCAAGATGCGATGGTTCATGAAAGTTATACTGTTGGTAAAATTAAAACAATTTGTTCTAGAGATAATGTAAAAATTGTTAAAAATCCTGATGGATGTGTTCTCTTACGTGATAATTCATACGAAAGGTTAGAGTTTTTAGGAGATGCTGTAATTGAAAATATTATTGTAAGTTATTTATATAGACGATATCCTGACCAACGTGAAGGTTTTTTATCCTCTATGAAAATGAATTTAGTTAATCGTATTACATTAGGTCATCTAGCAAAAGTTATTGGACTTAATGAGTATTTAGTCATTGGTAGAACATTAGATGATTTACAAAATGCGAGAGAAGAAGATAAAATTCTTTGTGATGTTTTTGAGGCTTTTATTGCTGCTATTTATCTTGATTTTAATAATGATAAACACGGATTTTTAAGTTCTTTTATGTCTGGAGCAGGTTATCAAGTAGCCGAATTATTTCTAATTAATTTAATAGAAGATGAATCAAGTCAATTAGATATTACAACATTTATTCTAGATGATAGAAATTATAAAAATAAAATTGTAAAATTAATTAAAAGAATACATAAATATAATCCCACATTTAAAGTTTCTAAAAGTGATGTTTCTAGAACAGGCGAACAAATTATTACAGTTCAACTTATTAATCCAAATACTAAAGAAGTGATTAGTGAAGGTAAAGGACAAAATAATAAAAAAGCAGAACAAGATGCTAGTAAAATTGCTTTAATAAAAATGGGATATTTTAAAAATTAAAAAATAACAAAAATTAATAACAAAAATTAATAAAAAAAAATTAAAATAATTTTCATTTAATTAATAATTTTCATTTAATTAATAATTTTTATAATATATATGTATTTATATTATATTTTTTTTAACCACGACATATTTCTACAATATTACTAACCAATAAAGTTTTATTGTTTTCAGTAATTTTTGGAAATATATCAGCAATTTTATTCCAATTTTTTTTAAATTGGGAAAAAGGTAATTTTAATAATTCTAAAATATAAACATAGATTTCGGCTTGATATTCGGCATTTAAAATATTATAATTAATAACTATGTTTTTAAGTTCTTGATTTGTATTAGGAACTGTATAAAATGTTAATGTTTTATGTTGATAATCCCATAAGTAATCAAAATTTGGTGTTGTATTATTTAATTCATTACAAAATGATTTAAAATCAATATTATAAATTTTATTATCGGTTAAATCTTTTATAAAATTTAATTTATCATTTAAATTTGTATCATTTGAATTACTATTATATTTGTTTAAATTTGTATTATTTGTATTACTATTTAAATTACGATTACTAGAATTATTAATAATATGATTATTAATATAATCATAGTTTAGTGAAGTTTGAGTATTAGAATTCGTATTAGAATTCGTATTAGAATTCGTATTAGAATTCGTATTAGAATTATTATTATTTAATCTATTTTGTTGTTCTCTCTTTTTTTTAGCCTCTTTGTCTTTTAATGCTTTATCTCGTTTAACCTTATCTGCTTTTTCTTTCTCTTCTTTTGCTTTTTTTATTAAATTTTGATTGTATTGTTTTAGTTTAGAATAATTATGTCTAATATCAATTGAACAAATACATTTATTACTTTCAGAAGCAATTTTAGTTAAACAAATTTTACAATAAACAGCAGTACATTGAAAACATTTAATACAAGGACTATCTTCTTCATAACAAATAATACATTCAGTTTTTACTTCATTACCTACAAAAATATCATTTACATTATTAGCCTCAGATGTGCTTATAGGCACATTATTATTATATGCGTTATTAAATGATTCTGCGAGTGCTCTTTCAAAATCATTTGCTTCCATAGTAAGAAGTTAAATATCATCATAATTATATAGAATTGTATTATAATAATTTTTTTTTCAATTTTTTAAAATTAAAAAGTATTAAAAAATATTGAAAAATATAATTATATAAAATTATAAAACTTTATTAAATTATTAATATAAAAATATAATTTATAATAAATATAATTTTAAATTATTCATTATCATTATGGAGATTAAAATTAATCCCGAATTAAATGCGAAAGGTTTATACTCTACAAAATCATATTTAAAAGATGAAATTGTATTTACATTAGCAGGAAAACTATATGATCATCCTACACGAGAAACTATCTATATAGGAGATAATAAACATATTTATGATGAATTTGGTATATTTATGAATCATTCATTTACACCTTCAACGCGTATTGATGGACATAATGTTGTTGCTCTTCGTGATATAAAAGGTAATGATGAAATTACATTTAATTATAATGATAGTGAATTAAAAATGGCTACTCCATTTTATGTTAATAATATATTAGTTGATGGTAATGATAATAATGTAAAGGAAAAATTATAGAAAAGTAATAATAATACTAAATAAAATATAGTTTTAAATATTTTTTTTAGATTAAATTTTATTATATAATATTAAATTAAATTTTTTAATGTTAAATCTTCTTCTTGAATAGTAGAAGGTATTTTAATATTAGTATTTTGTGTTTTTTTTTATTTTTCTTGTTCTAATTTAGCCTGTTCTTGTTCTAATTTTGACTGTTCTTGTTTCTGTTTTGCTTCATTTTCATTATGAACTTTAATAAATTGTGAAACAACTTTTACTGGTTCGGCTAAAATACCAGATTCTTCAAAAGAATAAATACCTCTCTTTTGTGCTAAAATAACACCATTTAAAAGAGAATTTAAATGATTTATCGTAATTGTAATATTAGTTTGTTGAGAAGACATTTTTAGTTTAGAGTATTTATTATTATATATTATTATGTTTTTATATTAATTATTATTATTTATTTTTATATATTATTTTTACTTTTATAGTATTTTAGAAGTTTGTATATTTTATATTATTCTATAATTAATAATCATAGTAGAATCATCTGCTAATGCACCACCAGATTTATTTGTAATACGTACTTTAAAAGATCCAGCTACTACAGTATGAATATTTATATGAACGTCAAGACTACAATTTGCAATAACTACAGATGTTGCTAGAACTTTATCAGATGTAATTGTAATATCAGCGTGTACTGCATCATCAGCCAACTCAGCAGCTAACGTAAGAGTATGGCTAATTTTATAATTATTAGATGTAAAATCACCAGAAGATGTTTCAACATCAGAGGCAACTGCTATATTACCAGCACTTGCATCTAAAATGTTTAATTCTGCTGCTGTTGATGTTACATCAACACCACCAATATCAAGCGTTGTTACAGAAATTTCACCAGCAATTGTAACAACAGCAGATGCTAATGTAATTAAATCATTATCGGCAACACAACCAATAGTTCCACTGTTTTTTAATACAATGCCATCATCATCTATATCTAAAATAGAAACTTCATCGACAGAAAATGTAAACTTACCATGATCAGCAGTTACAGATTCTGTTTTAGTATTAAATGTGATACTTTCGGCAGTTTTATTAGCACCACCATTTAATACAGTAATTACAAGAGCTTCAGTAGCACTTGTTCCCATAGACAATGATACATCAGCATCATTAGTATCATCATAAATAGTTAAATCACCTGTTATTGCGGGTGAAGTTAATGATTTATTAGTTAATGTTTGAGTTGCTGTTAATTGAACGATATCAGAGTTTGTAATAGTTGCTATTTTAGTAGCAGTATCAGCATTACCAGTTACATCACCAGTAAATGTGCCAGCAATAGCACCTGTTCCAGTAATAGTAGGTGAAGTTAATGATTTATTAGTTAATGTTTGAGTTGCTGTTAATTGAACGATATCAGAGTTTGTAATAGTTGCTATTTTAGTAGCAGTATCAGCATTACCAGTTACATCACCAGTTACATCACCAGTTACATCACCAGTAAATGTGCCAGCAATAGCACCTGTTCCAGTAATAGTAGGTGAAGTTAATGATTTATTAGTTAATGTTTGAGTTGCTGTTAATTGAACGATATCAGAG